>ERZ779889.12-NODE-12-length-243053-cov-8.698866_pt1 | contig 243053 bp, 232 predicted proteins | sample MGYA00511030_ERZ779889 | MGnify/ENA primary metagenome ERZ779889 (study PRJEB29588, sample SAMEA2160616) | human gut metagenome | biome: human gut; feature: human-associated habitat; material: faeces | place: Denmark | collected 2008/2010 ...
CAGCAGCCACAGTATAGTTATTTTTATTATTAAAGGCATTGCGGTATTTCTTCCGCAATGCCTTTAATATATGTATATGATACTATATGCTGAATTTTTTAATGTGTTAATTTATTTTATCTGTTACAGCCGCAGCCAAGGCATGCTATGCCTGTGCTCTTTTTATTTTTCTGTACTCCATAGGCGTAGCACCGTAGGTTTTTTTAAACTCACGGTTAAACAAGGATATATTGTTGTAGCCGCAGGATATGGCTATTTCCAGCACGGTTTCATTTGTGGATACAAGCAAATTCTGTGCGGATTCCATTCTGCATTTATTAATATACTTTTTGCAGGAGGTATTTGTAAATTCCTTGAAGATTGACATAAATCTGCTTTTGCTAAAGCCGGCATTTGCGGCGATTTTATCAACCGTAAGTGGCAGGCTGTAGTTTCGCTCTATATATGTAATGGCGTCCCTTACCGCCTGGTAGTTCTTATCGGCAACAGTGCTTACCTTTTTGGGCTTAACATACCCGTTTTGATACAGATGCACAAAGAACTTTGTCAGCTGTATGCGTACAAGCAGCTCGTAGCCGACAGGCTTTTCGTGAGCAAGCGTAATAATCTCGTCAAGGCAGCCACGCAGCTGGGCATAGCCCTTATCAGCAGGGCTTATTACATAAGGAATATGAGCTGTGCGGTTAATAAAGGGCTTAAAATATTTTTGCACACTGCTGTCATAGTTTTGCGAGCATAAGGTTTCGGCGTGAAAAATGAAAGTATGTACATTAAGAACAGGTAAATCCGCACAGCCAAAGTGTATAGACTGAGACGGTATAAACACAATATCGTTCTCTTTGGCCTCAATTTCGGTATTATCTATAGTAGACACAGAATGCCCCTTTTCAAAAAGCTGTATTTCAATTTCGTTATGCCAATGTGCGAACATTTTTAAATCATTTGGGTTAGAGGAATTAATGTGATAATATCTCATAGGCATATCGTAGGAATCCTTTGGTACCCTTTCCTCATATGGCGGTAATTCTCTTACCATAATCAACCTCCTTTCCGCTTTAGAAGCAAAAATCTGTAAAAATCTGTAATGTTAGTTCAAAAGTGCAAATTTATAGTGATTTTATGCAAGATAATACATCGACGATATAGTACAATATAGTCACTGAGAAAACAGTGTACAACCTCTTTAAAATACCTCATTATATATTCTGTGTTCTCGGGTTGTACAGTATAGTCTGTACAACCTGACGAAGCAGAATTAACGTGCGTGTATAAGCTGAAAGAGATTTATATATATTACTAAATTTGTTTGTGATTGCATGCTTATAATATATGGCAATAAAAAAGTCTGTGTGAAAATACAGGCTTTTTTATTTTGCAATTTTTCACAAACCAACCTACAGCACACAAATTATAGCACATTGCAGTTAATATTGCACATTAAAATATGTGCTGGATTTGTTGTGGTATTTATATGAATATACCTTTGTTTAGCTGACTGTGTCTCTCCGTAGTCAATTATACTATAACAGTCTTCATAAATCAATCAATTTATTATCGGTAAATTATTCTGCAAAAGAAATTATGCCGACCGAAAGCAATTAAAAAGCCTAGCCTAAGTTTGCTTCAGCAGCAGCTTAGGCTTTTTCTTTGCTTTTTTGTTATAAATGCTTGTATATATTTAGGCAATCAGGCAGGGCTTGTCAGAGCATTGCCTGCCAAAGTTTATTTTTTGCTTCTGCTTTTCTGAAAACTCCTTATTTTTTCTGAAAGCTCCCGAAGCTCCTCCTTGGAAAGCTCCGGCAGTCTTTCAAGGTCATTTAGATATTTTTCTGTGCTTTCATTTTTTCTAAGCTTTACCGACTCTAAATAATAGCTTGTAATTACGCCCGGAACCACCGCAATTATAACTATTGAATATACGGAAATAAGCACCGACAATATTCGCCCGGGCAGTGTAACTGCTGTATAGTCGCCAAAGCCTATAGTTGTGGCTACGCTAAAGCAGTACCACAAGCCGTCAGCTACGGTGTTTATATTTGGCTCTATAATAACTATTGCAAATGCAACCGCCGCAAAAACCAATAAATATCCGCAAAGCAGCTTTACTGCTCCTGTTCGTTTTAAGACATTCCAAAACAATTTATAGCTTTTCATTTTTGCCCTCTGTTTTCTTCTTGTTATTGGCAAGAGGTACTATGCTGCCTAAAAACGCCGCCGCTAACAGCCACGGGAAAACCCTGACGGGGAAGCACAGCATTAACAAGAGTGAAACTGCGACAGGCTTACGCATAAGCACGCCCATCATTCCGGCTGTAAGCACGCCCAGACAGAACACAGGGTTTATTCCGATAAGCATTGCTACACCGTAGCCTATACTTACGCCGCTGAAAATAACAGGGAAAAAGTGTCCGCCCTTCCAGCCCGACTTAATGCATACATTGGTTATAAACAGCTTTGCAGTGCCAATAAGAATTAACAGCCACGGGGCATAATCCTTGTAGCTCTCGTACAATATTTCAATTTGCTTTTCACCCGAAAACATTGTAAGTGGCAAATACTCACCCAGCAGTCCCAGCAGCACGCCGCCTAATAACGCTGTAAAAATAATATTGGTTTTCTGCCTTAATTTTTCAAAGAATACACTGCTGATTTTCTGAAACAAAATAAACAGGTAGCCAAATACAATTCCGATTATTATAACGAGTACACCAAATAATCTTTCGTTATTTGTTATTGTTACCTCGCCAAAGCTCTGGAAGCTCATACCTCCTCCGAAAAAATGAGTCAGCACCCAAAAAACCGTTAAGGAGGACAGCAAAGCAACCGCAATAGAAACTATTTTTGGTATTCTTGGCAGAACCGTATTTTTGCCGGAGTCGGTTTTTTCTTCTACCGGCATTACAAGTCCAAACAAGGGTGTGCCGAATATAACGCTTAGCGTTGAAACAACTCCTATATGTACCACATCTGTCAGCTTTTCCTTCGCAAATTTAAAGCTGTTGCCTGCCCAATAGCACAGCCCAACAATTACACCCGTCAGACCTGCCTCGGGGCCTATACTTCCGCCGAAAAGCAACGGCAAAAGCGCCGCACCGCAAACCACCAAAACATTATTATACGGATAAAACTTTTCCGACTTCACTTTGGAAATAACATTTTCAAGCTCGTCGGGGCTTGCACCTGTTTTATACTGATACACACCTACAAGCAGTCCGCCTATTAGGCAAACTATCGGCGTATAAAACGGACTGTCTATTTTTCCGGGCAGAAATTCCCATATAAAGCCTATGCCTATTTCCATTATTTTTAAGAACAGCCACACAATAGACGATATAACCGCACCGCTAAAGGCACAGAATACTAAATAAATAACTCTTTTTACAAATTTACTGTTCACAATAACTGTCACCAACCACTTTCTGTTACAGCAGCCAATATAATCAATATAGCCAAAATATTTATTTTCATAAATTCGAAAAACGGTTCTATGTTAAAATATACATAATTATAACACAGAACCGTTTCTTTTTTCAACATATTTCTTATTATACTTTTTATTCTTTTAAAGGCTTGCCAAATTCAGTATTTCGGGATAGCTTTCGGTCATAAGGCCGCTCATTACCGCAAAGCCCTCTGCCCCCTGCTTTAACACAAGGCGGTAATTGCTTTGGTTTATTCCTCCTAACGGATATACGGGAATTTGAACGCTTTTTACTACCTGTGCAATGCTGTCTGCCCCCCTAGGCGGCAAGCCCTTTTTACAGTCGGTTGCAAATATATGACCATAGGTTATATAGCTTGCCCCCAGGCTTTCAGCCCGCTTTGCCTGCTCTGCACTGTGTACAGAAGCACCGATAGTCGAAAAGCTACTTAGCCTTTGGCTTTCATTTTCCAGCACGCTCATAGGCAGATGTATTGCCTTATGCTCAAGGTGCAGTGCCACATCTACAAAGCTGTGCAGAATTACAGGCATATTGTAACAGCGGCATATGCTTATAACCTCTTTTGCAAGCTTACAGTACTGCTCACTTGTTAAATGCTTTTCCCGCAGTACAATACCGCAAAGCCTGCTCTGTGCAAGGGTTTTTATATGGCTTAAAAAATCGTATTTACAGGAGCTGCTGTTGGTTATACACAGTATTTTACACATATATGTAGTCACTCATTACAGGCTGCATACCCTTTGATTTTATCATATCATACATTTCCTTTACGGAGCGTCCGTCATCAATTTCAAACTGTTCGTCACCCTGCTGCTGACCGCTGTGTGCTCCAATGCCTACATTAACTCCGGCAGAGGTTTTAGTAGCCGCAATTTGAATAATATTATCTCTGAATTCAGCACATTCTCGGCTGGATATTGTAATATTTGCAAACGGCATAAATATTCTGTAAGCACAAATTATCTGCAAAAGCTGTCTTTGGTGTACATCCTTTGGATTAATTTTATCATTATTAATAATAGGTCTTAACCGTGGGCAGGAAAAGGCAATTTCTGCATATGGGTACTTACGCTGTAGTAAATATGCGTGGTAGCCTGTTGCAAAGGCGTCCTTTCTGAAATCGTCCAAGCCTAAAAGTGCCGCAAAGCCTACTCCCCTAATGCCTCCCTTTAAGGCTCTTTCCTGTGTATTAAAGCGGTAAGGGAATATTCTTTTACGACCTGCAAGGTGAAGTGTTGCGTATTTGTCTGAATTATATGTTTCTTGGAACACGGTAACAAAATCAACGCCGCAGCTATGCAGATAGGCGTATTCGTCACTGTTCATAGGGTATACCTCTACCCCAACCACCTTAAAATATTTAGATGCTATTTTACAGGCCTCGCCTATATATTTAACATCGCTTTTCGCTCTGCTTTCACCTGTAAGAATTAAAATTTCCTGCAAGCCTGTTTCTGCAATAGTTTGCATTTCCTTTTCAACCTGCTCCATTGTCAGCATAGCACGCTTAATTTTGTTGTGGCAGTTAAAACCACAGTAAATGCAGTAATTTTCACAGTAATTTGCTATATACAAGGGTGTAAACATATATACCGAATTGCCAAAGTGCTTTCTGGTTTCAGCCTTTGCCCTTTGTGCAATGTCCTCCAGCAAAGGTAAAGCCGCCGGTGAAAGCAACGCCTTAAAATCCTCCGGTGACAGCACATCTTTTGCAAGTGCCTTTTTAACATCTGCCTCAGTATATGCGTTATAATCAAAGCTGTTCATCTGGGCTATAACCTCGTCCATAATCTCGGAGCCTATGTCCTCCATACCCTCCATATATTTCATATGGTCGGTTAGCTTTTCTGTATTTTCTGTATTCATAATATCCCCCTTAGATTAGTCCTGCAAAAAGCCTGTAAGCGGTGACGAAGCAGAGGCGGAATTTTCAAGAACTCTGCCCATACCTGCCAAATATGCCAGCCTGCCGGCTACAATAGCATTTTTAAATGCTTCTGCCATAGCTGTAATGTTTCCGGCTGTTGCTATAGCAGTATTTGCCATAACTGCATCTGCACCCAACTCCATAGCCTCACACGCCTGTGACGGTCTGCCTATGCCTGCGTCAACAATTACAGGCAGGTCGATTTCGTCAATGAGTATTCTTATAAAATCCTTTGTGCACAGTCCCTTGTTTGAGCCTATAGGAGCACCCAGCGGCATAATGCAGGCCGCACCTGCATTTGCAAGTGCTCTGGCCGCATAAAGGTCAGGGTACATATACGGCATAACCACAAAGCCCTCCTTTGCAAGAATTTCTGTTGCCTTGCAGGTTTCGTAATTGTCAGGAAGCAAATATTTAGAGTCACCTATTACCTCCACCTTTACAAAATCTCCGCAGCCCGCCTCACGGGCAATTCTTGCTATTCTTACAGCCTCATCGGCATTTCTTGCTCCCGAGGTATTTGGCAGCAGTGTAACGCCCTTTGGAATATAGTCCAAAATATTTTCCACATTGCCTGTAACCGCCCTTCTAAGAGCCAGAGTAATAATCTCTGCACCTGCATTTTCTACAGCGGCTTTTATTAAATCCAGTGAATATTTTCCCGAGCCCAGTATAAATCTTGAATTAAACTCGTGTCCGCCTAAAATAAACTTATCGTTGTTCATAACTATTTCTTCCTTTCAAAATTAAACATCATAATTTCCTGTAATTATTCTTAAAATCATATTTGCCATATGTCCTGCACATATACTTACCCTTGGTGCCATAAGCCCACAGCCCTGCCTTGCTGCGGTTACACCGTCGCCGCATATGTACAAGTGACTTCCTATTTTTCTTGTAGTTATGGCATTACTGCTTTCAAGCCCTGCCATACCCGAGGACGCCACAATATATTTATCGGGTAAATTCTCCAAAACCGCATTTACAGCCATAGCCTTGCACTCCGGTTTGTCAAACGCCTCGCAAATAATATCGCTGTGCCTGACATAATCAATAATATTATCCTCAGTTAGCCTTACTGCTGTAGTTTTTACATTTACATATGGGTTCACCTGTTGAATTTGCTCCTTTAACGCCTCTGTTTTCAGCATACCTAAATGCTTAATCATATACTGCTGTCTGTTTAGGTTGCTTGGCTCTACAACATCATAATCAATTAAGTGCAAACTGCCCACACCTGTTCGTGCCAGCTGCAGTGCTATGTTAGAGCCGAGTCCGCCTAGGCCCATTACAGCAACGCTTGCCCTTTTTACCTTATCGTGAACCTTAGGAGTGTGCCGTGCCGTAAGCATTGCCTCGAGCTGTTCCTTGTTTGGGAGCGTACCCCTTGGTATTATAAACACGCTGTCGCCGTCTTTTATAGGCGTATCCTCACTAATCTGAAAGCCGTTTATAATTACCACCCACTCCGAGGTAAAAGGACTTTTCTCCGACAGCGCACTTACACAGCAGGCGTTAGTAGCATGGCTCTCTCCGTTTAAGGTTATATTCATATTAGCCTCCGCCTACAAAGGACAAAACCTCAAGCACATCGCCCTCCTTTAAAGCTGTGTTTTCGTATTCGCTTTTAGGTATTATTTTACCGTTAAGCTCTGCCACAACTCTTTGGGTATTGTAGCCCTGTTCCTTTAAATATTCGTTTAAATTACACTTAGTAAGCCGCACACTTTTGCCGTTTACTGTTATCATATAGATTAATCACTCCTTGCTGTTAAACAAATATATTTCGTTAAGCACCTTTACACGAACATATATTTGTACAAAAGAAAAAAGCTCCACAAAAGTCTACACCCGTGGTGGTGTACCCCTTCATGGAACCTTCCAATCTAGCAATATTCTACATTAAAAATACCGGTTTGTCAACAAAAAAATCCGACTTAAATTTGTAACTAAAGCTAACCCTGCGGCATATTTTGTAAATAGCCAAATATTAAGACTATAAAAATGTGCGGCGGCAACGCTTATGCGTTGCTTTAGGGCTTGGCTTAAACCGAAACACTGTTTTTTATATACCGCTTTAACCAATGCCCAAACACCGAAAAAGGGAGTGAGGATTGTTGGCTGAAAAAATTATAGCCCTGGCAGGCAACCCAAATGTAGGCAAAAGCACATTGTTTAATGCACTTACAGGACTAAAACAGCATACAGGTAATTGGACGGGCAAAACCGTAAGCAGTGCTTTTGGCAAATATACATATAGCAATGATAAATACACCGTTGCAGACCTGCCCGGCACATACTCCTTGCTGGTAAGCTCTAAAGAGGAGGCTCAGGCAAGAAATTTTCTTTTGGAAAACAGGCCGGACGCTGTAGTGGTAGTGGTGGACGCAACCTGCTTAGAGCGTAACCTGAACCTTGTACTGCAAATTTTGGAGATTACCGACAAGGTTGTTGTATGTGTTAATTTACTTGACGAGGCGGCAAAAAAGAAAATTGAAGTAAACATAAAACAGCTGTCGCAATGCTTGGGTGTGCCTGTTGTGGGAATGTGTGCAAAAAGCGGCAAGGGCATAAAGCAGTTAAAAGAAGCGGTGGCAAATATAATACAAAGCAAGACTGAAATAAGCCCTGTAAAAATTGAATACAGCAGGGAAATAGAACACAGCATCTCAAAGCTTTTGCCGATTTTTGACAGCTTGGATATATCTTCTAAGCTCAAGCGCTGCTATGCACTGCGTTTGCTTGAAAACGACGATTATATAAAAAGTAAGCTTACAGACCACAGCACCGAATTGTCCGCAGTATTAACAAAGCTTACGCAGACAGACAATAAAGAAAGTATTCGTGACAACATAGTAAATGCAATAATGAAAAAATGCGAATACATATTTAAAAAGGCTGTAACACTTCACAACCCAAGCTGCAATATGCGTGACAGAAAAATTGACAAAATATTAACCTCAAGGCTTACGGGCATACCTATAATGCTTTTGCTGCTTGCTCTGATTTTTTGGATTACTATTGTAGGTGCGAACTATCCGAGCCAATGGTTAAGCCGGCTTTTTGATTGGCTGTGCGGTGTAATAACAGGTGCTCTTAAATATATAAACACTCCCCCTGTAATTGTCAGCCTGCTTATGGACGGAATATACAAAACAACCGCTTGGGTTGTTGCCGTAATGCTGCCGCCGATGGCAATATTTTTCCCACTGTTTACCCTTTTAGAGGATTTAGGCTATCTGCCACGAATAGCCTTTAATATGGACAGTATGTTCAAGGGGGCAGGCTGTCACGGCAAGCAGTGCCTGACAATGTGTATGGGAATAGGCTGCAACGCCTGCGGAGTAACAGGCTGCAGAATAATTGACTCCCCTCGGGAAAGGCTTATTGCAATAATTACAAATTCATTTATGCCCTGCAACGGAAGATTTCCTGCTATTATAGCCATAATTACAGTATTTTTTGCCGGCACCGCTGCCGCACCCCTTAACTCACTGCTAACCGCTTTAATACTAATGCTTGTGATTTTATTGGGTGTATTTGCTACAATGGGAGTGTCTAAGCTGCTGTCGCTTACTTTGTTAAAAGGCGAAGCCTCCTCCTTTACTCTGGAGCTTCCGCCCTACCGTTCACCGCAAATAGGCAAAATAATTGTTCGCAGTATACTGGACAGAACCTTGTTTGTACTGGGCAGAGCTGTTGTTGTTGCCGCACCTGCCGGTCTTATAATATGGCTGTTGGCTAATATTGAAATAGGGAACACATCACTTATAAGCTATGCCACAAATTTTCTTGACCCATTTGCCCGTATTTTAGGAATGGACGGTATAATTTTAGCGGCCTTTATTCTGGGCTTTCCGGCAAATGAAATTGTTATACCTATAATGATAATGCTGTACACCAACACCGGCGTATTAACTGACGCCGACAGCCTTTCTCAAATGCTTTCGCTGTTTACTGCAAACGGCTGGACCGTAACCACCGCACTTTGCGTTATAGTTTTTTACCTAATGCACTTTCCCTGTTCAACCACCTGCATATCAATATACAAAGAAACAAAGAGCCTTAAATGGACGCTGGTTTCGTTTTTCACTCCGTTACTTTGCGGATTTTTACTTTGCTTTATAATCTCCACCGTAAGCAATATTTTCTTTTGATTAAACATAAAGAGCGGATATGCCAATGAGACATACCCGCTTTTAAATATTGTATTACCTATTGCTTAATCAAAATTATCGTAATACTTGCTAATATCAATTTGTTCGGTTTGTGCTTTTGAGGAATCGTAAACATACGGTGTACGCTTTACCCTTTTGTCACTGCCGGATTTTGACCTTGCAGCAGCTCTGCCCTTAGCAGCTCCTGATTTCCTGCGGTAGCTTCCGCCTGCTGCCGGAAGCTTTCTTCCCTTTATACCGGAAACAACAACATATGTCATAAGCAGCAAGGAACCAACTACAAAAATAACGCCAAATACAAACAGAAGCATAGTCATATTGCTGTCCTTATCTGAATTGTTGTTTTTAATGAAGCTAAAGTCCCCTGTGCCGTCAGACGAAACCTTGCTAAGGTCAAGCTGAAGGTCATTCCAGTCATTTGAGTCTAATGTAGCATTGTCACTGCCGTTGCTGTTATACATACCAACAGTATTTTCGGTTGAGGCGGTAGCACTCTGATAGTCTGTAGCCTGCTCAAATTCATTAAAGCTAATACCCGGATCATAAATTGACTGCTCCTGAGGAATATCGCCTGCGGAGGAATCGTAATCCTGACTGTCAAAGTTGCTGTAGTAATTGTAATCATAGTCGGTACTCGAGCTGCCGGTGTCGCCGTCATTATTATAAGTATTGCTGTCATCCGGTGTTATGCTGCTATCGGTATCGTTACCGACTGTATTATCTACTCCGGTATTATCTCCGCCTGTGTTATCTACTCCGGTATTATCTCCGCCTGTGTTATCTCCGCCTGTGTTATCTACTCCGGCATTGTCGCCGACCGTATTATCTACTCCGGTATTATCTCCGCCTGTGTTATCTACTCCGTCGTCCGGAACAACTACTGCTTCGGAATCGCTCGGATCTGCATATGCTGTAATTGCCGTAAATGAGCATATCATAGCAGCAGCCAAAAAAGCAGCCGCAATTTTATTTATAAAATTCTTCATATCTGCAAATACTCCTATCAAAATTTTATATACACTATAATAACACACAAGCTCTTCTAATTCAACATACTTGTATAATAAATTAACACCCTGTACATAAATTATCTAAATTTCAGACTGATGTATATACAGCTATTAATTTAATACAGCAAATCAATTTATGCCACAACAGCTATTACCGACAATTATTCTGTATATATCCTCTGTGGTTTTTGCAATATATGTTGCTTGGCTTTCTCTCATTTCTTCAATACTGCCGTAGCCATATAAAACTCCTATTGAATCAATTCCCGCTTCCCTGGCACCTACTGCATCATAGCACCTGTCGCCCACAATAACAGGCACAGCATTTGGCGTATTTAAACGGTTTAAGGCATATTTAATTACATCTGCCTTTTTAGTACGGCTTCCGTCTAAGTTAGCACCTGCCACTACCGAAAAGTATTTACTCATATTGTTGCTTTCTATAACAATTTTTGCAAACTTTTCGGGCTTTGAGGTAGCTACCGCCAAGGCCTTTCCGTCAGCCTTCAGCCTTTCAAGCAGACTGTAGACGCCATTGTAAACAGTATTTTCGTAAATACCCTTAACTGCGTAATATTCACGGTAATATTCAACAGCCTGCTGTGCTTTTTGGGGTGAAAAGCCGTAAAAGCTTTCAAAGGACTTATGAAGAGGAGGGCCTACAAACCTAAAAAGCTCTCGTTTGTCCTCTACCTTTATATTGTATTTATTTAGTGCATAGACAACAGAATTTATTATTCCCTCACCTGTGTCCGACAATGTGCCGTCCAGGTCAAAAAGTATAGGATTATAATTTTTCATAGACTCACTCTCTTATTAAATATTATATGTCCATTTCGGTTATTAGCTGTACGGTGCGTTTTGGTACATACACTGCAAGAATAACCGCCAAAATCAAGAACATACCCAGCACCACAGGTATAAGAATAACATTGCTGAATATAAAATATGCCGCTGTTATTACAGCACCTGCCGCAATGGCAGCAGCCATATGCAAAAATGTACTCATATTGCCACGCAGTGCCGAAAGCTCGTCGTCCCACACCAGCTTTGGATGAAGAGCGTCAAACAAAATGCCGCTGTATACTGCAGCCGCTACAGCCAAGGCCGAGCCAACAAGGCAGTAAACATACAGAAGAAAATCTGCGTTTATAGAGGCACATATAAGTACAACGCCGACTAAAGCAAACGGCATTGAAAACATAAACGAAACCGCTGTTTTTGCTTTTATCTGCTCTTTATATGGTACAGGTATGTATTTTAACAGGTCGGCGTGGTTGCCCTCACGGGTAAATGACGATGAGGAAATTCCGTTCATTGCCGTAACCAAAATTGACAGTACCATTACAGCAATTACCACCAACGCCTGAGGTGCTTTCATACCGCATAACAGCTCGTTTATATTTTTACCTAAGCCTGTACAAAGTATAACCAAGCCAACTACAGGCAGAATGGCGTTTGGTACAATGCAATTTGTAATATAGGTTTGTGTTCTGAGCAGAGTTTTTACATCTCTTTGCAGGCAGGAGGCAAAACCGCTGCGACGCTTTTTACTTTTAACATCGGCATAAATGTGCTTTTTACCCGACGACATTACTGCCGACACTCCACGGACATAAAGCTTAGAAGCAAGCAAATCAAGCACAAGCCACATAGCTATATGTACTGCCACAAAGCCGAGGAACAGTAAAATGCTTTGCTGTGACACCGCACCGCACAGAAGCGGTACCGTAAAGAATACATACTGCATAGTATTCATAAACACATTTGTGCCGTTTGCAAGGCTTATTATAAAGCTTTCGGCTGTAATATTGTCAAGCTGAAGCAGTGAGGCCATAAACAGCAGTGCAAAAGCCACGCCGCACAGAGCAGAAACAAGATGCACGCCCTTGTTGGAGCCGATTTTCTTAATCAGGCTCATAACCGCCATAGAAATTAAGGCACAGTAAAACAGCGGCAAAACAGGCAGTAAAACCACACCTGCCAGTGCGAATATAACACCCAATATGCTTAAGCCCGACGCTGCCATATACCCTACCATAATACCTATAATAACCAGAAATTCCATTATGCTTTCCTGAAAATACGCTACAACAAATTTTGACATACATATTTCATTCGGCTTAAAGGGATACGGAAAAAGTCTGGACAAATCGGTTGAAAAGTATAGCCACCCGCAAATAACATTTACGCCGAAAACTGCACCGAAAATGCTTATAAAGTACATTATAAGCTGTGCCGCCTCTGTACCCTGTGCATTTACATTAATTAAACCGACAGCCTGTGTAAGCAGGTATGTAAAATAGCCTACCAAAGCGGCACAGGTAAGCATAATACTGCTGCCGATAATACCTATAGAGGCTTTTAAGCCCTTATGCTTAAAAGGATCGGCATCTGCCGTTGAGTTTTTGGTCATAGCCATAGTAAGCAGCTTTACCCTTTTAATACTGCTAATCATTTGTATCACCTACTATATTCAGGTAGCTTTCTTCAAGAGTTGTACCGCCGTACTTTTTCTTGATGTTGTCTACTGTATCAAAGCATACTATTTTTCCCTTGCGTATAATTGCCACCTTGTCGCAAAGCTCCTGTGCTGTGTCAAGTACATGAGTAGAAAACAGCACACAGTTGCCCTTTGAGGCGTGCTCCCTTATCATTTGCTTAAGCTTGTAGGCAGACTGCGGGTCCAAGCCTGTCATAGGCTCGTCCAAAATCCATACCGGCGGGTTATGTATAAGTGCACCGGCAACCATAATTTTCTGCCTTGTGCCGTGTGAACAGGAATCCAGCCTGTTTGGCAAAACATCTTCAATTTCAAAACGCTTTGTAAGCGTTTCAATGTTTTTGTCACGGGTTTGCACATCAAGCTCGTACACATCTGCCAAAAATTCCAAATACTCTCTGCAGGTAAGCCTAAGCATAAAGTCAGGGTTATCGGCTGTGTAGCCTATGCACTTTTTTGCCTCTACCCCGTTGCCCATCGTATTTCCGCATATGCTTATGCTTCCGTCTGTCGGCTGTAAAATACCAGTTATGCATTTTATAACGGTGGTCTTGCCTGCACCGTTATCACCGGCAAAGCCTATTACCTGACCTTTTTCTGCATAAAAGCTTACATTGTCTACAGCCTTAAAATCCTTTCCGTAAATTTTTGTAAGGTGCTTTACATCAATAAGCCTTTCCTCCACAATGATACCTCCTTGCAGTATGGAGCTTACCTGCCGAAATATTATTTTACAGCAAACTCCAAAAATAAATTAATTTATATTATTCCGAAAAAATTATCGTAATCTCTGATAATGTAGTCGCACAAAGGGCTTTCTTTTATGTCGCCCTTTGGGTTAAACAGGCATGTGGTTATACCCGCATTTCTTCCGCCCTGCATATCAGAGGTTAGTGAATCCCCAACAATAACAACCTTGCTCGGGTCGTTAATACCAAGCTCGTTAAAAATATAGTCAAAATATTCTTTTGACGGCTTAGCACAGCCCATAAGCTGAGATATATACACACCGTCTGCCAGCCTGTCCAGTCCTGTATTTTTCAGCCGGCCTGTTTGAGAAACCGTTAGGCCGTTTGTTGTAATATACACCCTTGCAAAGGTTTTCAGCCTTTTAACAAATTCACAAGCACCGTCAATAAATGTACCGCTTTCCGACAAATGCCGTACATACATTTCATTTATCCTGTCTAAGTCCTCGTCAACGGTCAAATGTGCTTTTTCAAAAAAATTCTGAAATCTAAGCCGCCAAAGCTGCTGTCTTGTAATCTCTCCCTTTTCAAAGGCTTTCCAAAGCAGCAAATTTTCCATAAGGTAAATGTCGTTTTTTTCTTCTGTCCATTCCAGACCAAAATCGTCCATTGTCGCCTTTAACGCATATTTCTCGTCTGCGTGAAAATCAAGCAGAGTTTCATCCGCATCCAACAATACAGTTGTAAACCTGCTATTCAAAGGATTTTCCCTCCTCGTCAAAAACATCCAGTCTGGTTATATCTGCATAAACCTCTGTATTATTTGAATTTTCAAGTGCAGCTACAAGCAACGAGGGGTTTACATTGTTTACACTTCCTGCCGGCAATGTTATAACAAGCTGTACACAATCCTCAAGCTTTTCCAAAGTATAGTCGCCTAACTGAGGCTTAATATCTATAAGCTTTACGCCCTTTTTGCCGTGCTTTTCTACCTCTATGGTATCCTGTGCAAGCAAGCTGCGAAACATAAAAAACAGCTCCTCAGGGGTTTTAGCGTCACTGCTTAGTTTTATGTCAAATTTTCCGTAAGCAATTTTACCCGGCTTCATAACAGGCTCTGTTACCTTGTAAACCTCTATGCCCCGTGGCAAGCCTTGGTTAAGCCTGTTTATAAGCTCCTGTTCCGGAACTTCTTCCAAAAGACGCATATCCATACTTTCCTTTACGCCCCTAAAGCCCAACGACAGCGGCAGAGCAAAGGTTATAAAAGGGTGAGGATTAAAGCCCTCTGTATGCCATATTGGCAGCTTGCTGTGCTGCAGTGCCCTTGTCATTACCCTATTTACATCAAGGTGGGAAATATACCTGGCAGCACCGTCCTTTTTATACCATACTCTTACGCTTTTCAAAGCAAACACCGCCCTTCCATTTGTTAGCACCACAGTTACTGCACTTTTGGCGGCAGTTTAATGTAGTTTCCGAATTGTACGCCTTTTTACATTCGTTAATTAAAAACTCCTTGGTAACACCATAGTCAATATGATCCCACGGCAAAACCTCGTCAAAGCTTCGTTTGCGGTTAGCGTAAAACTCCGGCTCTATGCCGCACTCCTTAAACAGCTCAAGCCATTTTTCCAGGCTAAAGCAGTCGCTCCAGCCGTCAAAGTGGAAGCCCCTTTCACAGGCAAGCTCCATAACCCTGCACAGTCGCCTGTCACCTCGTGCAAATACAGCCTCTAAAAAGCTTGTGCTTGAATCGTGGTAGTTGTAGGTAATTTTTCTTGTTTTAATGCTTTCCTTAACAAGCTGCTGCTTAGCCTTTAGCTGTTCCTCGGTAGCCTGCGGTTCCCACTGAAAAGGTGTAAAGGGCTTTGGCACAAAGCTTGATGTGCTTAGGGTAACGCTTACCGCTTTGCCCTTTGGTCTGCCCTCGCATTTATAATATTGGTCTACCACCTTATGTCCAAGCTCTGCAATGCCGCATACATCCTCGTCTGTTTCCGTAGGCAAGCCTATCATAAAGTACAGCTTAACCTTTGTCCAGCCGCCGTTAAACGCCTTTGAGCAGGTTTCCATAAGCTCGTCCTCAAGCACATTTTTATTTATAACATTTCTCATACGCTGTGTACCTGCTTCAGGTGCAAAGGTAAGTCCGCTTTTTCTTACGGTTTTAATTTTATCAATAATCTCATCGTTAAAGCCGTCTACACGAAGTGAGGGCAGTGAAATACTAACCTTTTCGTCCTTCGACCACTCGGTAAGCCTTGTTAAAAGCTCCTCTATTTTTGTGTAGTCGCTGGAGCTTAACGACGAAAGCGAAACCTCGTCGTAGCCCGTATTACTGCACAGTGTATGGCACTGCCTGTCTATAACCTCTGCCGACTTTTCACGAACAGGTCTGTACAAAAAGCCCGCCTGACAAAATCTGCAGCCCCTTATACAGCCTCTGAATATTTCCTCCATTGCCCTGTCGTGGACAATTTCTATCATAGGCACTACAAAATTTTCCGGATAGTAGCAGTCGTCCATATTCATCATTAACCGCTTTTCCACCTTTGGCGGTGCATTATGTGTGGCGGTAACGGACTTAACCGTGTTGTCCTTATTGTATTCAACATTATAAAGCGACGGTACATACACACCCTTAATTTGTGCCGCCTTAATAAGGAAATCCTCCTTGCTGTCACCGTTTTCTCTGCACTGACGGTAAAGCTCCATAACCTCCAAATCTACCTCTTCGCCCTCGCCTATAAAAAACAGGTCGATAAAATCGGCAATAGGCTCAGGGTTACAGGCACAGGGCCCGCCGGCACAAACTATATTTTTAAGCTCTGTTCTGTCCTTGGATTTTATAGGAATACCCGACAGCTTGAGCATATTCAGTATATTAGTAAAGCTAAGCTCATATTGCAGTGTAAAGCCGATAAAATCAAATTCCGTAAGCGGATCGCCGCTTTCAAGAGCAAACAGAGGAATATTGTTTTTAACCATAAGCTCCTCCATGTCTATCCATGGGGCAAAAACACGCTCACACCATATATTTTCCTTGCTGTTAAACAGACTGTAGAGTATTTTCATGCCCAAGTGGGACATACCCACCTCGTAAACATCGGGAAAGCAAAAGGCAAAGCGTAGGTCTACCTTGCTTTTGTCCTTTATTACGCTGTTTTTTTCTCCGCCTACATATCTGCCGGGCTTTTGAACCTTTAACAGCAGCTTTTCAACATTCTTATTTATCACGGTAATTATCCTCCGGTAATATGCTTTTTTCTCTTGAATATTATCACACTTATCAGGTACAAAACAGCAAACAGCATTGTGAAGTTATACGGTGACTTAAGCAGTGCCATAAAGCTGAAAAGGCCCAGCGGAATTACTACGGCAAGCGATACTGTCAATGTAATAAAGTAAACGGCTTTGTCCGAAAAATTCCTTTGCAGTATAAGCTCCAGTGCATTTCCGCCGTCTAAGGATTCTACAGGAAGTGCGTTAAATATACACAAGGATAAATTTGACAGTGCGAAATATCTAAATATATATAAATTATACCAACTATATATTGCAATAGTCAACAAAAACAAAACAAAATTTACAAAAACTCCTGCCAGACAAATTACAAGCTCTGCCTTTAGTCCTCTTTTACGCTGTTGTACATCGGTAATATTAATATCAAAGGCGGACATTCTTATTTTTTCTACACCTGTTCCGTAATGCTTCATAGCTAATATATGCCCCAGCTCGTGACATACAGCTGCCGCCAAACAGCACGCTGCCATTCCCGTAGGGTCAAAAATAAGCAGCAGTGCTATTCCTGCTGCCAAAGGGTACGAAAGGCACAGCCTTACTCCAAACAGCTTAAATTTCATTACTGCTCCTCCCGAGTTGCCGCTTCTGTAGGTGCAGCCGACGCACGGGTAAGTGCTTCGGTACTCTGCGTTTCTGTTGGATTTTGGCTTTTCTGACCGGCCTCTTCAGCCTGCAGCTGTGCTGTCGGCTTTTGCTGTGTCTTTTCTTCCTGAAGCGTTGCTTTTTCTGTAGGTGCCTCTGTAAAATCATCACCCTTTGTAATGTCCGAAAGGGTTACTATAAGGGAATTATTTAAATTGTCAAAATACCATTTGTTTACCGACGCATATATGTCGCCGCCAAGGCTTTTTAGTATAAACGCTGCCGCTACCGCTATTATTGCCAATAAAAATTGCAGCTTTATAACCGTCTGAGGGTTTTGCACAGACCTTCTCTCTTTAAAAAATTCTGTATATGTGCCTTTTTGATGCCCCGAGTCTTCGTTCTCCCGAAAATCCTCCTCCGCATCCTCCTCATACTCCTGCACAGGCTCGGCACGCACTACAGGCACGCTCTCCCAGCTGTCGTTATACTCTATATTGTCATATCTGTCTTCTTTCATTAAAATCACATCCCGACTTTATCTTAATAAAATACTTATGTAATACAAAAACGGTTTATTCTTTGTAAAGACTGTAAAATCAAAGGCCTATATTCAACAAGCGGCGGCAAAATTTTAAAAATACAATACTTGTAAAATAATTCTTAATAATACGAAAATGCTTTTGACATAACACAACCTGCTATGCTATAATTTTTTTATTAAGAATTAATAAGAATAGGAGCGTCAACCCAATGAATGTATGGCATGATTTAAATCCTGAAAGAATTACACCAAGCGATTTTGAGGCTTATATTGAAATACCAAAGGGCTGTAAAAGCAAATATGAGCTTGACAAGGAAACCGGTCTGCTAAAACTAGACAGAATACTTCATACATCTACCCGTTACCCCGCAAACTACGGATTTATTCCAAGAACCTTTGCGCACGACCTTGATCCTCTTGATGTTTTGGTTTTGTGCAGTGAAACCATGTATCCGGGAACACTTATTCAGTGCTACCCTATAGGCTACATAAGAATGATTGACTCCGGCTATAATGACGAAAAAATTATAGCCATACCTTTTAATGACCCTACCTACAACAGCTACAATGACATTTCAGAGCTTCCGCAGCATATTTTTAAGGAAATGTGCCATTTCTTTAAGGTTTACAAAACACTTGAGGATTCTGACAAATATACAGAGGTAGAGGATGTTAAGGGTGCAAAAGAGGCTCAAACAATTATTGCCCAAGCAATAAACGACTATAAAAAAGCCTACGGCGATTTACGCAAATAATTTACTTGGAGATGAACCTAATTGAGTAACGGATTTAAAAATCTTGAGGATAAAAGGACAAAACCTCTAAGGCTTACAAACTGTGTTTTGTTTATAGTGGAAATGGTACTGTTTGCGTTTCCGTACATAGCAATGATAGACAGTGATGGCAATTATCACTTTAAAACCATTTTAGAGCTTATACTCGGAATGAACGCAGAGGACAACAAATGGATTAAGCTGGGACTTCTTGCCATTGCGTTTGCAATAATCCCTATAGTAGGCTTCTTTGTAACTGCGTTTGATAAAAACAGCTGCGTAAAAAGCTTTTTCGGCTGTGTTTGCTCCTTTGCGGGGATTTTCTGTTTGGTATTTGTAGTACCGCAGTTTTCACCTCAGCTTGCATTCGGTGCAATGGCGGCTATAATTATTTATCTGCTTATATTTGCAATAAGCGTTTCGCTTGCACTGAAAACAGTAGCAATAAGGGCAATGAAAAGAAAAGAACAGGAAAAAATTGCCGAGCATAACGAAGCGTAAAGACATATTTAAAACAAACAATTTACCAAAAGGACGGCAGAGCTTCTGCCGTCCTTTTGTAAAGCCCGCATTTGTGTATAATGCATAAAATTTATACACAATTTTCCAAGTTTATTCTTGCATTTCGTTGCACATTGTGGTAAAATGAGCTTTAGGGTAATGCTGGCAGAGCACTCCGTTTATTGCCCTTTGCATTTGTGTACAGACCGACTTTTTGTCGTGCCTTGTTCATAACGCAAAAATAACTTAAACAAATTCTGAGCAAGGTGATTTTTATGACAAGCTGGGTAAATAAATCAATTTTTTACCACATTTATCCTTTAGGCTTTTGCGGTGCACCTGAATATAACGACGGTACACAGGCATACCGACTGGATAAAGTAATTGACTGGATTCCGCACTTAAAGGAGCTTAATGTAAACGCTGTTTACTTTGGCCCTGTATTTGAATCCTCCAAGCATGGCTATGACACTAAGGATTACTATCATATAGATAAGCGTCTGGGCGACAATGAATCCTTTAAAAAAATATGTGATTTGCTGCACGCCAACGGCATTAAGGTAGTTCTTGACGGTGTATTTAACCATGTTGGCAGAGAGTTTTGGGCATTTAAGGATGTTCAGCAGAACCTACAAAATTCCGTACACTGCAGTTGGTTTCAAAACCTAAACTTTGGCGGAAGCAGTCCAATGGGCGATCCGTTTTGGTACGAGGGCTGGAGCGGACACTACGACCTTGTTAAGCTGAATCTGCAAAACCCATATGTAGTTGAGCATTTGCTTAACGCCGTGGGTATGTGGATGGACGAGTTTGGCATAGATGGCCTGAGGCTCGATGTGGCAGACTGTGTAGATATGAATTTTCTAAAGCAGCTAAGAATATTCTGCAAGGGCAAAAGGCCCGATTTCTGGCTTATGGGTGAAATCATCCACGGTGACTACAGCCGTTGGGCAAATAACGATACCTTGGATTCCGTAACAAACTACGAGTGCTACAAGGGTATATATTCCTCTCATAACGACCATAACTATTTTGAAATTGCTCATTCTCTGCAAAGGCAGTTTGCACAGGGCGGTATATACCAAAACCTATGCCTTTACAGCTTTTTGGACAACCACGATGTAAACCGTATTGCAAGCAATCTGCGTGACAAGGCACATTTAAAAAATTCCTATACCCTAATGTACTGTATGCCGGGCGTACCGTCAATTTATTACGGCAGTGAGTGGGGCATTGAGGGTACACGAACCAACGAAAGCGACTATGCCTTAAGGCCGGAGCTTAACCTTGGCGAAATTCCTAATGCTGACGAAGACTTGAATTCATACCTGAAAAGGCTGGGCAAAATCAGACTTACCCTTGAGCCGCTGCAGTTTGGCGACTATAAAAACGAGTATATAAGAAACGAGCAGCTTGCTTTTTCAAGAACCTACAACAACCAAACCGTGTATGTTGCACTTAACCTAGGCAACGGCACTTCAAATGTTGAATTTAACGCTGTGGGAGGCTTCAGTAAGCTTACGGACGCCCTAACAGGGGAAAGCTTTGACAACACCGGCTATGTTCGTATTCCTTTAAACGGCAACAGTGCAAGAATTTTGGTTATGAACAACGGTGAGTTTTCTATAAGCCTTGACGAAACTCCTAAAATTGTTACTCAGCCTGAAAAGGAAGAGGTCGCTAAGCCGGAGGCAGACACCCCTGTTGTTGAGATGGTTATGCCTTTGGAGGAGGTTACCCCGGGCAGATACCGTCACTTTAAGGGCGGCGAATATGAAATACTGAATATAGCCGAGCATACCGAAACAGGCGAAAGACTGGTTATCTATATAGATGTACAAACAAATAAATATTGGGCAAGACCATATGATATGTTTGTAGAGCTTGTTAAAAAGGACAACAAGTTCATACGCCGCTTTGATAAGCTGAGCTGATTTTTGTTATTACTTATTATAAAAATAAACGGCACAGACCAATTTGCTTATATGCAATATGAGTCTGTGCCGTTTTTGTTTCGTATATGCTAAACGCCGTTTAAATCATTAAAAATTTTACGGTGCTTACCATTGTATTCTATTTTTTTCTAAAGCGGCCGTATAAGTCCGACAGCTTTTCCCAACCGAACATCGCAATAAAGGCAACTACAAATCCGCCTACCACAGCCCCTGCAATACAATACCACTCAATAGGTATTTTATTGTACGAAGCATTTGCAAAATAGGCAATCTCTGTAATAGCTATAGATGTTACCGTTACCTGCAGTGAGGTTGGAATTTTACGGAGAAATTTAAGCTCCTTTGTTACCTGTGTAATAACGCTTACTAAAAACGCAAGTATTCCCAGCGTAGTAAGCAGTGCGGTAAAATCTGCAATTTCATTCATTATTTCATCATCTCCTCCAGGTCGGATATTCTGTGGTTTACAACGGCTATTTTTTCGTCGTGCAGCTGCAGCTGCTTTTCATTTTCATAGGTACGGGAAACCAGGCTGTTATGCTCCCCTACCCTTTTTTCTAACTGCTCTATCCTATACTTTATAAGTCCGGACTGCACTATAATGCCCACCAATGCACCACAGCCGGAGCCTATAAGCCCAATTAACGCAGCGATAATTTCTGCTGTCATCAGGAAATTTCCTTTTTCAGAATATCAATAGTTGCATTAACAACCGCCTTTTTTATATTGTCAAGCTCTTTGTTTATGGCGTTTCTCAGGGCCGTGATTGTGTTTTTACCGGCAACGCCGTCCTGCTCAAGCTTAAACTTTTTCTGCACCTCCAAGGTTGCCTTATAAGTACCGCCTCCAAAGCCGTTTGTGCTGTCTACCTTTGACTTAATTATGCCCAATTTCTGACCCTGCTGCAGCAATGACTTATACGCCAATACTCCGTCTGATTTATCACCCTTTTTAAAATTCATTTCTTTTTCCTCCTTTTGATTGTAGTAAGGTCTGTAATAACCGTTTATAACTCCGTTTGTTTTACTGTACTGTTTGTACATAACCGTTGAATAATCTGCACTGTTGCTTCCGGTGTTGCCCTCTACAGTGTATATATAACTGCTGTCTGCATAATAAACATAGCCCAGGTGGTCGCTGTGGTACTTATCCGTGTAGCTGCCGCCCCACCTAAACATTACTATATCTCCCTCTCTTGGAGTAATTTCGTTTGGCTCGTACCACTTACCGTACTTGCCGTCGCTTAGTCTTGCTACAGTTCCTGCTCCGTCGGTTTTAATCATATATTTATCAAGACCGTTTACCTGGTTAAACAGCCAGCTTATAAAAACCGCACACCAATTTACACCGTAGTAGTCGCTTGTACGGTTGTAAAACCACTTGCGGTATTTGCTTCCGTTGTTTCCTATTTGACCTTTTGCAATTCTTGTTAGGTCGTCAATTACTGACATTTGTTATCACTCCTAATTTTCAGCAGCATAATATGCTGCTTTTATTTTTTTAGCCTGTTTTAATTACAGAGAATAGTTAAATTCTCCTGTTCCTTTGTTGTATAAAAGCTCATTACTGATTTTGTCATAAAAGCAAGGGACTTTGCTGCTGTCTAATACAGGTATTAAATCCATAGCCAGTATATTGCTTTCATAAATTTTAAAACCATATATCCTGCCTTTAAAAAAGTTTCCCGCAGAACCGTTGTTGTTTCTTGCCATTAAATACATAGTAAGCTGTGACTTAGTAATACTGCTGCTCCAGCCGCCGTAATCAACACCGTCGAGCACAAGTGCGTTTTGGCTTTGCAGCATTTTGTATCTTCTGTCCTTTTCCAAGGTAAACGGTGTAAGATTCGTTCTCCAGTATGCCTGTACTGTATAATTAACAGCCTGTGATACTGTAATAGCGTCTTCGGCGGCGGTTTTTGTCTGCTTGCCGTATATGCACCTAAACACACTGTCAATTTGCAAATACTCAAATTCTGTTTCTATTCGTACATCATTACCGCATATATATTTAGTGTCAATGTACTGCGTTCCTGTGCTTTCAATATACTTTATTTTCGTATAAGGCATTTCCTGCTTTTTAAATAAAAACCTTCTTCTGTCTGTCATACAGCTGTCTCCGTTTGTGCAGTCAGGCAAACCCAGCGTGAGCCGTCGTACTGTGCGTGTATTTCGCATACATATCCCGACTGCGGCTGAAAATCAGCCAAGCCCACGCAATTTTTTACAGTAAGGCTTGTTCCCGATGACGCCCCTGTAAAATTAACATAAATACTGTCTCCTGCATTTCCGCTTTGCGGATATACCAGCTTAACAGCAGCCTTCGTGCCGATGTAATACTCCGTATTTGCCTTTAGCTCTGCGTCAAGGGCTGTTTTTACGGCGTGCGTACCAATAAGCATTGCAATTTCCTGCTTGTCGTCATCTGTAAGCACATAGTCGCTGCCGTCTTTGCCATTTGTTATAATAAAACGGCTTGTAGTATTATCGGTATATGTTACTGTGTAAACATCAGTAAGACCTGTTGAGGAGGTTTTTTCAATTTTAATTACTCCCTTAATTTTTGATAAATCCTCCCCGCCAAGCTGCTCCATAAGGCTGTTAAACTTACTTAGAGTATCCTCCAGTAAGCCTTCATATCTGCTTTCGGTCTGCGGTGCAAGCTCTACACTGCTGTGAAGCTTAAGCGTAATAACACTGCTGTTAAAGATAACCCTGCCATCATCTGTAATTAGCAGCTGAAGCTTAAGACTGTTTGTTTCTGTAAGAGATTGCGGTACAACAAATGTAAGAGTAGATTTCAGCATAGTTCCTACAGATGTATTACCGTTTTCGTCCTCAAAATTTAAGGAATAAACATAGCTGCCCTCCAGCAGATTGTCCGGCAAGGTAAACACCAGCTCTGTAGCCAAATGCTCGCCTATATATCCTATTGTGTCATTGTCGGGTACTATGGTACCGTCACCATATACCGTTAGATAGTTCTTTCTGATTCCCTGCATATTTTTCTCCTTTAGCTATTAATTGCAGAATGTTCTGCAATTAATAGCTAAAAGAGGTTAAAACTTGTTGTAAAATATGCAAGTTTGTACATCTTCTTAAAAAAATTTTTTATTTTATAATATGCCGTGCTGTTTTCTTTGGTTACAGGTATTCTAACAGAACAAATTTTCTCGGAACAAAAGTTCGTTTTTATATTGATTTTCTCAAACAAATGTTTTATAATATCTTTAAACATTCGTTTGGAGATGACCTTATGAGCAGAATAATTCTACACAGCGACTGCAACTGCTTTTATGCCTCGGTAGAATGTGCCCTTAATCCGGCATTAAAGGGCAAGCCTGTGGCTGTAAGCGGTAACCCTGAAAAAAGGCACGGCATAATACTTGCCAAAAGTGAAGAAGCAAAAAAATTCGGTGTAAAAACAGGCGAAGCCATTTGGCAGGCAAAGAAAAAATGCCCTCAGCTTATAACTCTGCCGCCAAATTTCAGTAAATATGTTGAGTATTCCAAAAGCGTAAAGGAAATTTACTATAAATATACAGATATGGTAGAATCGTTTGGGCTTGACGAGGCATGGCTTGATGTTACGGGAAGCACAAGGCTCTTTGGCAACGGCTACGAAACAGCCCAAAAAATACGAAGCCGTATAAAAAAGGAATTGGATATTACCGTAAGCATCGGCGTAAGCTACAACAAAATTTTCGCAAAGCTGGGCAGTGACTATAAAAAGCCCGACGCAGTTACCCTAATAAATAAAAGCAACTACAAGCATATGGTGTGGAGCCTGCCTGCCGAGGATTTACTTTATGTAGGCAGTGCCACAAAGAAAAAGCTGAACAGTCTGGGAATATTCACAATAGGGCAAATTGCCAACACCCCTGTGGATATTCTCAAGAAAAACCTTGGCAAATGGGGACAAATGCTCCACAGCTTTGCAAACGGGAACGACACCTCTACAGTTGCCTTATACGGTGAAACCTCGCCTGTAAAGTCTATAGGCAACTCCGCTACCTCTCCCAGAGATTTAAAGGACATTACAGATGTAAAAATAATTATGGGCGTACTGGCAGACAGCGTAGCACGCAGAATGAGAGAGCAGGGCTTAAGCTGTATGCTTGTAAGCATTACAGTGCGTGACAACAGCCTTTGCTCCTTTACACGACAGAAAAAGCTTCTTTCATACACCGACATTACCTCCGAAATATTAAGCACCGGCTTGGCTCTTTTTAAAGAAAGCTACAGCTGGAAAAAGCCTATACGCAGCTTAGGTCTAAGCGTAAGCGAGCTTACCTGTAAGGACAGCGGCACACAGCTAAGCCTTTTTGAAGATAACAAAAAGCGGCTTCGTCAGGAAAGTCTTGACAAAACCACAGATGCACTTAAAAACCGCTTTGGCAATTTCATTATTAATCCTGCCGTTATGTTAAAGGACACAACGCTTTCCGGCTTTAACCCCAAAGCCGACCACACCATACACCCTGTAGCACTGAAAATCGGTTAAACCAAGCTTTGAAATAGGCTAGTAATCTAAATTTGAAAAAGCACTCTATTAAAAAATAATTTTCCCTTTTTGATTTTTACAATTACTCAGCCGTCAATTTACACAGCTCAAAAAACTGCTGTTAAAAATCTTGACGGAAATATTCCTCGGGTATATAATATTGATAATTGTATAGTATAGAGTGGCGTGGTGTGCCATTTGCGCCTCTTCGCTTGGCAAAACACCGCATATGCAGTGCTATACATAACAACAAGATTAAAAATAAAATAATTCAAAGTCAAGCACCGCTTTTAACACAGTGTTTGATGAATATGATAAATAGAGGTATATTTTTTATGATTGAAAAAGTTAAAAGCAAGGGTGCCGTTTGGCTTAAACAAATTGCAAGCAACTTTCTGGAATACCTGCCTATAGCCCTTTTGGGGATAGTTATGTGCTTTTCCATAAATGCTATTTTCGGCAGTGAAAACTCCCTTATAGTGGTGGGCATTGCTTCCCTGTTTACTGTAAAGGACCTTTACAAAACTACATTCAGTGCGCCAAACTACATAAGAAGCACTGTGTATTTACTGCTGCTGGTTACATTGGGAACTATTGCCAGCCTTAACTTTATAATTGCTATAGTTATAAATTTTGCGGCACTGTTCTTTATCTCGTTTGTTCACAGCAGTAATTTGCGGCTGGGGGAATATTTCACAATAGCCCTTCAGCTTCTGTTAATGCAGTATCCCGGCAGTGTAGAAATATCTGCCCTGCTGCCAAGACTTTTGTGCTGTGTGTTCTGTATTGTATTAAGCGGAATCTTTTTACTTATAATGAACAACTTTTTTTCTAAGCACTACGAAAACCCTTATGTACTTCGGGGCTGCAGTGCTATTGCAAACAAGCTTAGTATTTTAACGGATAATCCCAAAAACGACAAGGTTGACCTTTTCGCCCTTACCACAGAATTCTGCAACAGCGGCTACATAAAAATGCGCAAGCAAGGCAATATTCTGGATGAAACAGCCAAAAATGATTTTTTGGCACTAATGACTATGGAACAGCTAAGCGACCTTATCTACGACACAGCCTCAAAGCTGACGCAGCCTACAGAAAAGGATAAAGAATATTTCAGTGAGCTTTACCATATGTTTTCAAACATTAAAAACATAAAGCGTTTGGCACTTAGCCTAAGCTCCTTTGCCGATGATTACTCCCTGAGCAACCCGCAGCTTTCTTCACTGTGGAAAAAATACCTGCTGACTCTTGCCGAATATTTAAAATATAAAAACAAGCCAAAGATAAAAACAAGCATTAAGCAGGCGGCAGAATTTAAAATTTCTATACTGAAAAAGAGATGGGGGCTTGCCTCCTACAATATGCGCAACGCACTGCAGCTTTCAACAATAGTTACAATATGCTGCACAGCGGCACAGATACTGCCTGTAAGCGACGCTATGATTATACCTATAACCTCACTGGCTGTGCTGTCAACCTACCCAAAGGTAAAGCTGAAGCACACCATACCGGGGGCAGTATTCATTATATTTGTTGCTGTTGTGTATATGTTGGTTTTAGGCTGGCTGCCGTTTGCTTGGCGTACACCTGCCGCCATAATATTCTCTATGCTCGGTCTTGCAACAGCTAAGCGGGAGTTTGGTCAGGCTGCATTTGCCACACAGGTGCTTTCCTGCGTTTTGTATCCTACGCTTGTTATAAGCCCCGATGTACTTATGAAGTTTGCCTTTGTAGGTATTGGCTGTATTCTAAGCTGGGTTTTAGTACGGTGGATTTTCAACACACCTAAAAACAGGATATATAAGCTTCATATAAGTGACCTTATACAGTATGACTGGACAGCCATAAGACTGCTTGAGGAGGTACGCCTTGACAAGGCAACGGAAAACTATCTGTGTGAATTTATGCTGATACAGCACCTAATGGTAGAGCATATAAGCAACAGCTCACCACACAAAATAGAAAGCAACAAATTCAGATATTCCAGTATGCTTTCATTTAACTGCGACCTGCTTACCGAAATTGCATATGCCCTAACAATACTAAAGCTTGGCAAGCTTCCAAAGGACTGGCTGCTGGCTATGAAAAAGCGTGTAACAAATATTTTTTAACTTAATACTAACCAACAAAAGCGGAGCTGATTTTTATAACAGCTCCGCTTTTTAAATTAATGCAAAAAATATGCAGGGGTACAGCCGTAACAAAAGCTGTGCCCCTGCATTAATTGCATTGTATTTGCCGATTTTAAAATTGTGCCGCAGTTTAACTGCGACCTTTCAGCCTGCATTAATTTTACAATCTTACAGGAATATTTTCCTTGTGCAGATACTCCTTTAAAACAGGTATGGGAATTTCGCCAAAATGGAAAAGTGATGCGGCAAGCACTGCGTCAGCTTTACCTAGGGTAAAGGCGTCTTTAAAATGCTCCAACGCCCCTGCACCGCCTGAGGCTATTACCGGTATTCCCACGCTTTCGGAAACTGCCCGTGTCAGCTCCAAATCATAGCCCTGCTTTTGACCGTCACAGTCCATACTGGTAAGCAAAATTTCTCCTGCTCCCCTTTTTTCTGCCTCTCTTGCCCACTCAACAGCGTCAATGCCTATAGGCACTCTGCCGCCGTTTATATAAACCTCCCAGCTTCCGTCCTTGCGCTTTGCGTCAATAGCGGCAACTACGCACTGACTGCCGAACTTATAAGCCGCCTCGTTAATAATATCAGGTCTTTTTATTGCGGCAGAATTTACACTTACCTTATCCGCACCTGCACGCAGAAGCTGTGTAAAATCATCAACGGTTCTTATTCCGCCGCCAACGGTAAAGGGAATAAAAATACTGTTTGCAACACGGCTTACAATATCTGTCATAATATTTCTGGCGTCTGACGATGCGGTAATATCAAGCAGAACCAGCTCGTCTGCCCCCTGCTTGTCATACTCCACAGCACATTCTACAGGGTCGCCTGCATCTCTTAAATTAACAAAGCTTGTACCCTTAACCACTCTGCCGTTTTTTACATCTAAGCATGGTATAATTCTTTTAGCATACATTTCACAGCACAACCTTTCCATTTGCCATATCGGCAAAGTTTTTCAGCATCTGCAAGCCAACCTTGCCGCTTTTTTCCGGATGAAACTGGGTTGCCATAATGTTTTTACAGCTTACAGAAGCGTCTATGGTTGTTCCGTACTCTGTTTGTGACGACACAATCTCCGGATTTTTAGCCTTTAAAAAATACGAGTGTACAAAATATACATACGGACTGCCCTCTATACCCTTAAAAAGGCCGTCTCTTTTTTTTATATTAAGGGAATTCCAGCCCATATGCGGTATTTTCAGCTTACCGCCGTCATTAGGTATTCTTGTAACAGCACCCTCAAGCAACGACAAGCCCTCGGCATTAGGGCTTTCCTCACTGGCCGGAAACAACAACTGCAGACCCAAACAAATTCCTAAAAAAGGCTTTCCCGTTGCAACAAAATCCTTTACAGCCTTATCCGCATTACAGGAACGCATACAATTCATTGCGTCCTCAAAAGAGCCTACTCCGGGCAATATTGCACCGTCGGCATTCAGTATAGTTTCTATATTATTGGTAATTTCACATTTACAGTCAATATAATTCAGTGCCTTAACCACGCTTTGCAAATTTCCTGCACCATAGTCAATTACAGCAATCATTTTTACTCTTCCTTTCCCCATTGAGAATATATGTAAATAATAGCATAACATATCAATTCTTGCAATAAACATTTGGATTATAACGGTAATTACAGCATACCTTATCCGATTCACACTAACTTAAGGGCAAAAGTGAAAAATATATTAATTTTGCAAGTAAAAAATTTTTTCCTGCTTGATTTTTATGGCGGCAGGTATTAAACTTAGTGTAGATATGTACTATGCAGTTAGTATACTAATGCATTCGGAGGTGTTCAGATGGTTGACTCGTTATTAACAAGAATAGAGTCTTTAATGCCAAAGCTTTCAAAAGGACAAAAATTAATTGCAAATTATATTCAAACAGAGTACGGCAAGGCAGCCTTTATGACAGCTGCAAGGCTGGGTGAAACTGTGGGCGTAAGTGAATCTACGGTGGTACGCTTTGCAACCGAGCTGGGCTACAGCGGCTACCCTAAAATGCAGCAGGCTATGCAGGAAATGATAAGAGATAAGCTTACATCGCTTCAGCGTATTGAGGTTAGCCAGAGCAGAATAGGCAGCGGCAGCGTTATAGAGCATGTGCTTAGCAGTGATATTGACAATATTAAGCAAACTATAGAAGAAACCTCTCATGAAGATTTTAAAAAATCAGTCAAAGCCATTTCAGAGGCAAAAACAATATATATATATGCACTTCGCAGCTCATCAGCCTTAGGCAGCTTTTTGGGCTACTATCTAAACCTGATTTTCGGAAACGTAAAGGTAGTTTCCACTGCCGACAAGGCAAGAATTTACGAGGAGTTTAACAGAATCGGCGAGGGTGATGTTATGATAGGCATAAGCTTTCCACGCTACTCTCACCACACCTCAACAGCTATGAAATTCGCTATGGACAAGGGTGCTGTTGTAATAGGCTTAACAGACAGTATGAACTCCCCTATTGCACAAACAGCCACATATGTTTTACTGGCAAGAAGCGGTATGGCAACCATAGTAGACTCATTGGTTGCACCTCTAAGCCTTATTAACGCTCTAGTAGTAGCAACTGTAATAGAGAAAAAGGACAATGTTGTAGCTACCTTTAAAGACCTTGAAAGGGCTTGGTACAACTACGGCGTTTACAACAAGGATCCTAACGAGCTTGAAGTAGACATAGCGTCACAGAATAATACGGAGGAAGGCAAATGACGCCCAAAAAGGTAATAGTAATAGGTGCAGGTGCCGCCGGTATGATGTGTGCAGGCAACGCCGCATTGTGTGGCGGCGATGTTATTATAATTGAAAAAAACAGCCGTGTAGGCAGAAAGGTTATGATAACAGGCAAGGGCCGCTGTAATGTTACAAACAACTGCGACAGCTCGGCGTTTATAGCAAATGTGCCTACAAACGGCAGGTTTTTATACAGTGCCATTAACAGCTTTTCCACACAGGATACAATGGATTTTTTTGAGAGAAACGGCGTTCCTCTGAAAACAGAGCGTGGCAACAGGGTTTTTCCTGTTTCTGACAAGGCGGTAGATATTGTAGACGCTCTGCACCGCTTTATAGACCAAAGCACCTGTAAGCTGATTAACGACGAAGCCAAAGCCCTTTTGGTAAAAAACGGTGCTGTATACGGTGTAAAAACCGCATCGGGGGGAAAATACTATTGTGACAGCGTTGTTATAGCTACAGGGGGCAAATCTTACCCTCTTACAGGCTCTACCGGTACAGGGTACCTTCTTGCAAAGCAGGCCGGTCATACTATTGTAGAGCCAAAGCCCTCTCTTGTACCTATAGTATCCTCTGACACTTGGTGCAAGGAGCTGCAGGGACTTTCCCTTAGGAATGTATCCCTTACAGTGCGTTCAAAGGAAAGCCACAAGGAAATTTACAAGGACTTTGGCGAAATGCTGTTTACCCACTTTGGGGTAAGCGGCCCTATTATACTAAGCGCCTCTGCCCACCTTGCACACAAACAGGCGGATAATTATTATTTATCTGTTGACCTTAAACCGGCACTGACAGAAAAGCAGCTTGACGCAAGAATTTTGCGTGACTTTGAAATGTTTATCAATAAGGATATTCAAAACTCGCTTAACAAGCTGCTGCCGTCAAAAATAATACCTACAGTTATCAGAAAAGCGGGTATTCCCTTTGAAACCAAATGCAACTCCGTTACAAAAGAACAGCGCTGTGCACTGGCAAATGCAATAAAGAATTTTACAATAAATATAAAGGGCTTTCGCCCTATTGAGGAGGCCATAGTAACCTCGGGCGGTGTAAGCACCAAGGAAATAAACCCAAAAACTATGGAATCCAAGCTTTGCAAAGGGCTTTACTTTGCGGGCGAGGTAATTGACGCAGACGCCTACACAGGCGGCTTTAACCTGCAAATAGCCTTTTCAACAGGCTACCTTGCGGGCACCAGCTGTGCATACAGCCCTTATGATTATTAAAAATTAAGCAGGTGAAAATATGATTTCAATAGCAATAGACGGGCCTGCCGGAGCAGGCAAAAGCACCATAGCCAAGGCTGTGGCAAAGCAGCTTGAGTATATTTATGTAGACACAGGCGCACTTTACCGTTCAATAGCACTTAATGCAATTAACAGCGGTACAAATACAGACAACGAGGCAGAAATAAACGAGCTTTTAAGCAATACTAAGGTAGAAATTAAGTTCATTGACGGCGAGCAAAGAGTTTTCTTAAATTCGCAGGATGTTTCCGACAAAATAAGAACCACAGAGGTTTCTATGATGGCGTCAAAGGTATCTGCCATTGCCGCTGTGCGTGATTTTCTCTTGGAACTTCAAAGAGGACTTGCAAGAGAAAATAATGTAATAATGGACGGCAGAGATATTGGCACCGTTGTTCTGCCGCAGGCACAGGTGAAAATATTTCTGACAGCCTCTGCACAGTGCAGGGCAAAAAGAAGATATAAGGATTATTTGGCAGCCGGCAATACGAAGGAAAGCTACGAGCAGATTCTTGCCGACATACAGCAGCGTGACTACAACGACTCTCACAGAGCCGTCGCTCCGCTGAAGCCCGCTGAGGATTCTGTAATTGTTGACACCTCTGACGATACTCTTGAACAATCTGTTGAAAAAATAACGGCTGTAGTAAACAGCAAAATAAAGTAAATTTCGGAGGCTTTTTATGGCAGGTCAAAAAGCGTGGCTTTACTCTTTGGCAGGTACGGTAGCGTCACCTGTAATTTCACTTCTTTACAGAGTAAAGTTCAGAAATAAAAATAATATACCAAAGGAGGGTGCATATATTATTGCCTCCAACCACCTTTCTTATCTTGACCCTCTTTTACTCGGTATGGGACAACGAAACCGCAGGCTGCGGTTTATGGCGAAATCAGAGCTTTTTAAAAACAAGCTTTTTGCCAAGCTGATAACGGCACTGGGAGCCTTCCCTGTAGTAAGAGGAGCCGGCGTTGAGCAGGAGGCAATAACCACCGGTGAGGATATACTTAAAAACGGCGGTGTTATGACAATATTCCTCGAGGGAAAGCGTTCAAAAACCGGTGAATTTTTGCGTCCCCGTTCAGGTGCAATGCTTATAGCCTACGCTACTAACACACCTATAGTACCGGCGTGCATTACCCCTGAAAAAAAGCTTATGAAAATGTTTAGAAAAACAAGGGTATCCTTTGGAGAGCCTATTACCCCAAAGGAGCTTGGCATTACTACGGGCAGTCCACGGGAGCTTAGAAACGCCGCAAAAAAAATAATGGAGCAGCTTGAGGAAATGCGTTCTACAGAAGAATTTTAATAAAATGGTGATAAAATGAGAAAAATAACTCTGGCAAAAACCGCCGGCTTTTGCTTTGGAGTAGACAGAGCGGTAAATATGGTTTACAGCCTGTCCGAAAAGCAAAGGGTATGCACCCTCGGCCCTATTATCCACAACAGCGAAATGGTAAGAGAGCTTGAGCAAAAGGGCGTTATAATAGCCAACACGCCTAAGGAGGTACCACCCGGCTATACGGTGGTAATTCGTTCTCACGGAGTACCTCAAAGCGTATACGATGAGATTCACAGCCTGAATTTGAACTATTCCGACGCCACCTGCCCCTTTGTGTCAAAAATACACAAAACCGTGGCAAAGGCAGGCAGAGAAAATTCTGTTGTTTTAATAATAGGTGACAAAAACCACCCGGAGGTTAAGGGCATAGAGGGACACTGCTGCGGTGAGTTTTTTGCAGTAAAAAACCACCAAGAAGCCGAAAAACTTATAGAAACCACCCCAAGGCTAAAGACTAACCCCCTTACAGTGGTGGCACAAACGACTTTTGATGTTTCAGAATGGAAAAAAAGTTTAAAAGTTATCAAAAAACTATGTACAAACGCAGTAATTTTTGATACAATATGTAATGCAACGGCAGAAAGGCAAGAAGAAGCAAGGATTCTGGCTGAAAGGTCGGATCTAATGATAGTTATTGGCGATAAAACCAGCTCCAACACCTGCAAGCTTTATGACATTTGCAGCAGAGTATGTAAAAATACCTATTTGGTTGAAACCTATAAGGAGCTGAAGGATATTGACCTATCTTCTGCTTGTAATATTGGCGTTACAGCTGGTGCTTCTGCACCTGCTAGGATAATAAAGGAGGTACTGGATACAATGGCAGAGAATCAAGTAAATTCCAGTGAAGAGCAAGAACAGGACTTTGCGTCAATGCTAGAGGAGCATATGCAAAGCTTTAATACAGACGGGAGGGTAAAAGGCGTAGTCGAGAGAATAACACCAAACGAGATTTTTGTTGATGTTGGCAGAAAACAAGCCGGCGTTGTTAAGCTGAGTGAGCTTACAGACGATCCGAATGCCAAGATTGAAGATCTTGTAAAGGTTGGCGACACACTTGACCTTTTAATTATGCGTACCAACGACCAAGAGGGTACAATTATGCTTTCTAAAAAGCGTGTAGATGCTCAAAAGGGTTGGGATGTTATTAAAGAGGCTCTTGAGTCTAAGGAGGTCCTAACAGGTGTTGTTACAGAGATCAACAACGGTGGCGTTATTGCTGTTACAAACGGTGTTAAGGTATTTATTCCTGCGTCTCAGGCTACTGCATCAAGAAACGAGTCTACTGAGGGCCTACTAAAGAAAGAAGTAAGCTTCAGAATTATCGATGTAAACGACCGCAGAAGAAGAGCTGTAGGCTCTATCCGTTCTGTACTAAACGAAGAAAAGAACAAGGCAAGAGAAGAATTCTGGAAAAACTGTGAGGTTGGCAAGACTTACACAGGCACAGTTAAGTCACTTACAAGCTACGGCGCTTTTGTTGACATTGGCGGTGTTGACGGTATGATTCATATTTCTGAGCTTTCTTGGAACAGAATTAAGCACCCGTCAGAGGTTGTTAATGTTGGCGACACTGTAGAGGTATATGTAAAGGATATTGACACAGAAAAGCACAACATTTCTCTTGGCTACAAAAAGGCAGAGGACAACCCTTGGGAAATCCTAAAGAACAACTACCCTGAGGGCAGTGTTGTAGAGGTTGAAATTGTCGGTCTTACACAGTTTGGTGCATTTGCTAAGATTATTCCTGGTATTGACGGTCTTATCCACATTTCACAGATTGCTGACCGCAGAATTGAAAAGCCACAGGACGAGCTTTCAATCGGTCAGAAGGTAATGGCTAAGATTACAGCTATCGACTTCGACAAGAAGAGAGTTAGCCTGTCAATCAGAGCTTTGCTTCAGGATAACAACGACGATGCAGAGGAAGCAGCAGAAAACGAGGAAGCTGCTGAAGCAGAGGCTGAGTAATTTTACTTGCCCCTACCCTACATAATCAGTTAAATATTATACCCGCTTACCTTGTGTAAGCGGGTATTTTTGCACCCAAAGCCAAAACAAAGCACCCCGTGCCTTCTTCACACAAGTGTTGAAGGTACAGGGTGCTTCGTATGGTCAACATATTATAAATTACTTATTTTTTAATTTATTTACAATGTCACGGGTATCTCTTGCTATAACAAGCTCCTCATTGGTTGGAATTACATAAACCTCAACCTTGCTGTCCTCAGCCGAGATTTTACCCTCCTTGCCAAGAACCATTTTATTGTTAAGCTCCGGGTCAAGCTTTACCCCTAAGCATGCAAGCTGCTCACAAATAGCCTGGCGATGGTGAGATTGGTTTTCGCCCAAGCCTGCTGTGAATATTATAACATCACAACCGCCAAGGGCAACATAGTAGCCGCCGATAAACTTTGCTATTTCATATCTTAAAATTTCGTGGGCTAAAATAGCTCTTTCGTTACCCTCTGCGGCAGCCTTTGTAACATCTCTGTCGTCTGAGGAAATGCCTGAAATACCGAGCAAGCCTGACTTTTTATTTAAAATATTGCTCATTTCCTCAGGTGAAAGGTTTTCCTTTTCCTCAATGTATGTAACAACAGACGGGTCAAGCGTACCACAGCGTGAGCCCATCATAAAGCCGTCCAAAGGAGTAAGTCCCATACTTGTGTCTATAACCTTGCCGTCGTTAATAGCTGTTATAGACGAGCCGTTGCCCAAGTGACAGGTAATCATTTTTGTGCCTGTCAGGGACTTGCCTGTAATCTTTGACCAGCGGTTGCTTACATAACGGTGAGATGTACCGTGGAAGCCGTAACGGCGTATTTTATAATTCTCATAATATTCATAAGGAATTGGGTATATATATGCTTTTGGCGGCATTGTAGCATGAAAAGCCGTGTCAAATACTACAACCTGCGGAACCTTATCGCCAAACACTTCAATGCAAGCCTCTATAGCCTGAACATGTCCTTTATTATGCAGCGGTGCAAGAGGAATAAGTGCCTTAATGCCCTCTATAACCTTGTCTGTTACAAGCTCACTTTTGCTGAAACGGGCACCGCCCTGCACTACTCTGTGGCCTACGGCCGTAATCTCTGATGTACTGCCTATAACACCGTACTCAGGATCTGTCAGCATTTCATTAACCTGCATAAATGCGTCCTTGTGGTCTTTCATAACAACTTCCTTTTGTGTTTGTCTGCCGTTATAAGTTTTATGACCTATAAAGCTTTTATCAAGGCCTATTCTTTCACAGTTACCCTTGCAAAGCATTGTTTCGTGCTCCATATCAAACAGCTGGTATTTCAGTGATGAGCTGCCTGCATTAATAACCAAAATCATCATATCCGTAATTCTCCTTACTGAAAAAATAATGTTGCATAAATCACTAGCACCATTATATAATAGTACAAACGGGAAACAAATTCAACCTTTTTCTCTAATAAAAGCACAAGGGAGCAGTTATTTTGAAAAGCTACGGAATTATAAGCGAATTTAATCCTTTTCATAACGGTCATCAGCTTTTGGTCAATAAATGCAGAGAGGCCGGTGCAGCATATATTACAGCTGTAATGAGCGGAAATTTTGTGCAGCGTGGCGACATAGCCATAGCCTCAAAGCATATTCGCACTAAAATGGCGTTGCAGTGCGGTGTAGACCTGGTTATAGAGCTTCCTCTGCCCTACGCAAACGCCAACGCTCAAGTGTTTGCAAGGGGCGGTGTGCATTTGGTAAATCAAACAGGCTGTATAGACGCACTTGCCTTTGGCAGTGAATGCGGTGATATTGCTAAGCTGAAAAGGGCTGCAAATATTTTAACAAGTGCGGAATTCAACAGTCGGCTAAGGCTTGAAATGGCAAAGGGCATAAGCTACCCTGCTGCATTGTCAAGGGCAACAGAAGCTTTGGACAACACCCTGCTTGAAACAGTAAGCACACCTAATAATGTACTTGCTATTGAATACATTAAGGCGGCCGCAGAGCAAAAGGCGGACATTGATTTTTATACAGTAAAACGCCGAGGCGATTCACACAACAGCACCCAAATAACCTCAAGCCTTGCAAGCGCAAGTAATATACGGCAGTTAATAAGCAATAACAGCGAAATTGTAAAATACATTCCGGAAATCGCCTGCAAAACTCTTAAAGACACTATAGCCTTAGGAGAAACGGCGGAGCTGAAAAACAACGAAAGGGCTATACTTACAAAGCTTAGGTCTATGAGCCGTCAACAGCTGGCACAGCTTGCCGACATAACCGAGGGCTTAGAAAACCGCCTTTACAGCGCCATACAGACAAGTAAATCTGTAGATGAGGTAATTAACAGCGTTAAAACAAAACGCTACACACGCTCAAGAATACGCCGTTTAATAATATCTGCACTGCTTGACATAGACAAAAGCTACACCGAAAGCCTGCCTCAATATATACGGGTTCTTGGCTTTAACGAAAACGGTGCCAAACTGTTGGGCAAAATCAAAAAAACCTCCCAATTACCAATAGTAACAAAGCTGACCAATTCAATTAGCAGTCTTACCCCCTCGGCACAGCGTATGCTTATGCTTGAAATAAAATCAACCGATATTTACAATACTTTTACAGAAAAAATAAAGCCCTGTGGCACAGAATATACCGACGGGCTGGTAATAATGAAATAATTTCTAAAATAATAAGGCAAGCCTGCTGTACCATACATTCGGACTTGCCTATTTTTGTTTTATATTGCGTTAATGCTGAATCACGGTATATACCGCAGCTCTTAAAATGCGTTTAACCGTTAATTTTTATTTTGGAAAGCACCTGTGCAACAGGTTGATTAATAACCAAATCCGCCATACTGTCAAGTGAGGTTTGGCTTTTATTTATAAGAACTAAGTGCTTACCGCCGAAATATCTTATAAGACCTGCCGCCGGGTACACTGTAAGGCTTGTGCCGGCTACTATCATACAGTCTGCATTACTTATAGCCCTTACACTTCCCTCAATAGTTTTGTCGTCAAGCCCCTCCTCATACAAAACAACATCAGGCTTAATAACACCGCCACAGCTGTCACAATGCGGAATACCGCTGCTGCTTGCTATATACTCGCCGCTAAAAAACTTTCCGCAAGACAAGCAATAATTTCTATGTACACTGCCATGCAGTTCATATACTTTTTTACTGCCTGCCATTTGGTGCAAGCCGTCAATATTTTGTGTAACAATGGCACTTAGCCTGCCTGCCTTTTCAAGCTCGCTCAAAAACAAGTGTGCGGCATTAGGCTTTGCTGTAAAGCACAGCATCTTGTCACGATAAAAATCGTAGAATTCCGCTGTCCTTTTTACAAAAAATGTGTGACTTAAAATTTCCTCGGGAGGGTACTTATATTTTTGATTATAAAGTCCGTCAACACTTCGGAAATCGGGTATGCCCGACTCTGTGCTTACCCCGGCACCGCCAAAGAAAACTATACTGCTGCATTGGTCAATAATTTTTTGAAGTTGATTAATTTTGTCTTCCATAATATCGCCTTTTACTTTTTTAGTTTATTTATCAGTGTGCTTATATGAAGCTTTGGCAATTCAAACTCCTTGTTGTCAGGAACCTCTATTTTATTTGTAATGCGGCTTACCAGTGCAAATACGCCAACAGCCACAGCGGCAAATACAACAAAGCCGATTAAAAACTCAAAGCTCATATCAGCCATTCCAAACAAATTGTCAATGTGCATTATATCATATATTACTTTCTTAGAGAAGCAGACGCCGAATACCACACCTGCAATACATATTGTAAACATAGCGGTGCGTATAAGGTTAAACGGCAGACTTGTTTTAAATATAACCATAAGCCCCGTAAATGCAGTAACCGCAACTGCAAGTGTAGATATAAATGTTGGGTCAAGCCTCATCAAATTTCCTGCAATGGTAACAAATACCACCAATGAGGTTATAGTAACACCGCCCGGAATGGCTCGTTTAAGTATGTTAAGCAGAAAGTTACCTGTAATTCTGCTTTCATTTGGCTCCAGTGCCAAAACAAATGACGGAAAGCCTATACAGAATGTGCTTATCAGCGTCATTTGGATAGGCATAAACGGGTACAGCTGACCTATAAAAACAAATATAACTGCAAGCAGTGTTGAATAAATTGTCTTTACTAAAAACAGCGAGGCTGAACGCTGAATATTGTTTATTGAGCGTCTGCCCTCTGCCACAACCCTTGGCATTGAGGCAAAATTGGAATCCAGCAAAACAAGCTGAGAAACACATCTTGCCGCATCACTGCCGCTTGCCATTGCTACAGAACAGTCCGCCTCCTTCAGTGCCAGCACATCGTTTACACCGTCGCCTGTCATTGCTACGGTATGGCCGTGCTTTTTCAGTGCATTTACCATTTGCAGCTTTTGCGTCGGAGTAACTCTGCCAAACACAGAGTATTTTTCCACAGCATTGTAAACATCCTCTTCTGTTTTCAGGGTTGTTGCGTCAACAATTCTATCGGCATTTTTCAGCCCTGCCTCCTTGGCAATAGCGGCAACTGTATGCACATTATCACCTGAAATTACCTTTAGGTCTACACCCTGTTTATCAAAATATTCCAGTGTAGCCGGTGCTTCCTTACGGATTTTATCCTTAAAAACAACTATGCCTATGGGCCTTATATCGTCCGGCAGCTCTCTGTCCTTAAAATCATTTTCGGAAAAACCAATAGACAAAACACGGTAGCCCATTGGAACATCCTTGGTAAGCTCATCTATTTCCTTACATTTACCGCCAAAAATAAATTCCTCGGCACCCAAAATATATGTTCCGTCTGCCCCAAAATTAATTCCCGACCACTTTTTTTCGGAGGAAAAGGCAACGCAGTGGTCTGCCCTTAGCGTTGTATTTTTACCGCAATACCTTTCCTTTACTGCATTTATTGTAGGGTTGCTGTCTTTAGAGCAGTTGGCAAAGGCAATAAGCAAATTTTCAAGATTTTCGTTTGGATTTACCGATTTATAATCTATAACCTCCATACAGCCCTCGGTTATAGTGCCTGTTTTGTCCAAGCACAGCACATCTACTCTTGCAAGGGCTTCTATACAATACATTTCCTGTACAAGCACTTTTCGCCTTGAAAGCCTTATAACGCCTATAGCCATAACCGTACTTGTTAAAAGCATAAGCCCCTCCGGTATCATACCGATTAACGCCGCAACCGACTTTACCACCGCACTGCTTATATCGGCATAGTCGGTTGCCATAAACTGCCGCCAAAACAGCAACAAGCCTACAGGTATTATTACAATACTCATTAGCTTTATAATAAAATTCAAGGTATTTAAAATCTGTGAATCTACCTTTTTAACATATTTTGCACCGTTTGAAATGCTTGCGGCATAGTTTTCATCGCCTACCTTTTCGGCGATAACCACACAGCTGCCACTTACCAAAAAGCTGCCGGATATTAAGCGGCTGTCCTTTTCCTTAAACACGGCGTCAGATTCACCGGTAAGCAAAGACTCGTTTACCTCACAGCTGCCCTGTGCAATTATACAGTCTGTAGGCACCTGCTGACCTTGATTTAGATAAAAAACCTCATCAAGGACTATTTCATTAATTCCTATTTCACATTCCTTACCGTTTCTTACAGCCTTTATTTTTTGCTGGTTTACAATAGAAAGCTTGTCGATGGTTCGCTTAGCACGAATTTCCTGAAATGTACCAATAAGCGAGTTGATTATAATAATAACCATAAACAGCATATTCTTGTAAGAGCCAACCAGAAACACTGCCACTGCAAGTATAAAATTCACTAGGTTAAAAATTGTACAAACATTGTCCCTAAGTATAAGCGAAATTGGCTTTGACTTTAGGTTACTTTCCTTGTTAAATTCGCCTCGTTCTATTCTTTCCTTAATCTGGCTGTCAGTTAAACCTGTTTTTATATCAGGCGTATAGCGTTTTACATTCTCTGACATAACAACCTCCTATATATATACTCATAGTGATAATTATAGCAGTAGTATTTTTTCAATTCAAGCAATATCAAAAATTTAACAAATTATCTATTTACTTATTACTTATGTATGGTATAATTTTATAGAAAATGACTAGAAGGGTTATTAAGCAGAAAGGATTTGTTATGGAAAAGGAAAAAATCAACCGCATAAACGAGCTGGCAAAAAAGAAAAAATCACAGGGCTTAACAGAAGCCGAGCAAGCCGAGCAAAACCGCCTGAGGCAGGAATACATAAGTGAATTTAAGGCCAGCCTGACCGGTCAGCTTGACAATATGGTTATAGAAAAGCCGGACGGCACCAAAATTAATGTAAAGAATTTAAAAAAGAAAAACAATTAGGCATTTTAATAAAAAACGGGTACTGTTACAGACAGTACCCAAGCATTTTGTAAATTTGTAAAATAGTAAAAGCGTTGCCTGTGCAACGCCCCTACCCGAGAATATATAAGAAGAAAAAATGAGAAAACTAATTGATAATTGCTGTTTTTTATTTCTTTTTGTTTTTTACTGTAGTTATAATATATAATATAATTATGAATAAATTATGAACAAAACGGTTTTTATGTGTAGAACATATACAATAAATCAGTTTGTTTTTTATGCATTTTAACTATCGAGAGGAAGCATATGTAATGGATAACAATTACGCAAAGGAAATGGCACATTTTATTAAGGAATATGACCAATTCATAAGACCTTATAACGACGCTATTAAGCTTGTTAAAATAAGACTTGAAGCACTGGACTCCGATTATGGTCAGCTTCACAGGCACAACCCTATTCATCAAATTATACACAGAGTAAAATCCCTTGACAGTATTATAAAAAAGCTTGCCCTTAGAGGCTACCCTACACAGATTGAATACGCCAAGGAATATTTAACCGACATTGCCGGTGTAAGAGTTATTACCTACTACCAGCAGGATGTTTATGAGGTTGTGCGTGCTTTGAAATCCTGCCTTGATGTTGTAAAGGAAAGCGACTATATACGCAGCCCAAAGGAATCCGGCTACCGCAGCTACCATATGATTGTAGTAGTACCTGTACACTACCTAAAGGGTATAGAATATTACCCTGTAGAGCTGCAAATAAGAACTCTTACTATGGACTGTTGGGCAAGCATTGAGCATCAGCTCCACTACAAAACCCTAAAAGACGAATTCTACGGAGAAATAAGCAAAAAATTTCAGCAGTATTCAGAAGAGCTGAATATGATAAGTCTTAAAATGGAGGCAATATATGCCCAGCAAAACACCAGACTGCCAATGCCTACCGAATTTAAAGAGGACTCTTAATTTTTATAAGCACATTTCTGCTAACCGTTTAAAGCATAAGCCGCAAATTTTCAAAGCACTGTACAGCTCTTTGAAAATTTGCGGCTTTTCACTGCGTTTTTAAGCGGGCTGTTTAATTTCTTTAGCCCTGTATATTTACAATTATACTACGCTTGCTCTTCTGCATTATCACTGTGAATTGCCGCAGGCGAATTCTTTGTGGCAGTACACTCGGGCAGCTTCGGCTTAAAACTCGGGTCAAGCTTATGTATCTTTAAAAGCTGCTCTGTTGTCATATTAAGATAGCTGTAGTCAATGCCGTCCTCTGTATATTTAACCTCACCTGTTTCAGGATCTGTTCCCTCTGTAAAGGGATCGCCCCAGGTAACATCGGTATAATACCATTCATCGTCCAGCTTGGTTAAATTCCAGCAGTGACTGTTTCCTACTACATAAGCACACTCTATGCCCTGCAAATTCATTAAATACTGATAGGCCTGTGTATACCCACGGCAAACAGCGTCGCCGTTTAACAGTGCTCCTGTAATATTCCAGCAGGCAAGCACCCTGTCGCTTTCCATTTCTGCAAAATTATTGTATCCGGCTGTTGCGTTTTTCTGATTGTATTTAGTGTTGTTGATTATATACTCATAGGTATACAGTGATTTTTCGTAATCGGTTTTCAGCTTTTTAGCTTCCTTTAGAAACTTATCTGTAACGGTTTTCAGCTTGCCCTGCAGCTCCTTAACCCGATCGGCATCGTATTCATAATGGAATTTTACTCTGAATACAAGCTTGCCGTTTATAGTTTCCGCACCGGTATTTTCCTTTGAAAACCAGAAATACTCAGGATAATCATATGTAATGTAATTTAAAAGGTCGTCAAGCTCCTGTGCTGTACATTCACGATTATTCCAGTACAAGCCACTTCTCTGCTGTTTTACAGCTGTACGCAGCTTTTCATAATACAGCTTTTGCTTGTCGGAAAGCTGACTGTAGCAGAACCTGCCCTGTGATTCTGTGTTGTTTATGTCAACATCGCTGTCCTCTATAAAATTCGGCTTTGCTATGTAGCTTTTGCCTGTAGGCCGTTCTGTCGCCTCAGTGGCGGAGCTTACAGTTGTACCTGTGGCATTATTACTGTCGTCACTGCTGCAGCCCGCCGCCGCAATGACGGTAAGTATCAATAAACAACATAGTAAGGTCTTTTTCATAAAACTATCTCCAACAATAACTCTTTTTATTCGTATATAATACAGCCCCGAAGCTGTAAAGTCAACAACGGGGCTGTAAAATATTAATGTTACATTATTCCGGTTTCATGAAGCCTTCCTTCAAGCTTATGGTTTAACAGAATTAACGGTTTTCTCAATACAAGTCCTATTATAAGGGCAATTGGAATATAGGCAGACAGCTGCAGCAAATACAGCCAGTAGTCACAGCCGTGCATACCGCCGATTGCCTCACGCATTGCATTTATTGCACCTGTAAAGGGCAGCAGTGGGTTTAACGCCTGAAAAAACTGTGGAGTAGTTTCTATTGGGAATGTACCGCCTGCACCGGCAATTTGTATAACCAAAAATACAACCGCAATAGCCTTGCCTATTTCTGCAAAGGAAACAACCAGTGTGTAAACAAACAGTGTAAATACAAAGGCTGTATAAGCTCCTGCAAACACAAAGGCTGCAGGGTGCGGACACTGTATTCCCAAAACATATAAATCGCCCAGACAAGCTATTACCGCCTGTACAACGCCTGCGGCAAAGAACAGTAAATATCTGCCAAAATAGCACTGCGTCATTCTTAGCTTTCTTTCCTCGGCGTCAATTATCTGCACCTTTAGCATTGCTATCAAAATTACAGAACCAACCCAAAGGCACAGCACGGTATAGAACGGCGTCATAGCAGAGCCGTAGTTTTCAATAGCGTAAACGCTGTTTGTCTGCAAATCTACCGGCGAAGACAGAAACGCAGCCGTTTCATCGGGATCTCTTGTAATCAGGCTTTTAATTGCATCAATTTCTTCAGAGTCCAAGGCGTCCTCAATATTCTTTAGCAAGCTTTTAATTTTTGTTTGAGCTGTGTCTAAAGTAACGGTTAAGCCGTCAAAGGTATCTGCCGCAGATGTAAGGCTTTTATCCATACTGTTAAGGGTTTTGTCCCAATCAACACCGCCCATAGTAGTTAAAAAGCTGCTAAGGCTATTTAGATTATCGTACAAGCTGTCTGTAAGAGTATCTATCTTTGGAGAAACCTGTACCCTGTAATTAGACTTAATGTCAGAGAACAAGCCTCTCAGCGTAGAAATTCTGTTTTCTATGCTTGCCTGCTTTTCCGCAGCCAGCGTGCCTGCACTGCGTAGTGAAGAAGCGGCGTCATAAAGGTCTGACTGTAAAAGGCTTAAATCACTTATTGCCTCGGTCAGCTTGCTGTCCATCTGCTTTAGCCCCTGTAAATCCGGAAAATAGCCCTCAAGGGTTTGCACTACAGCCAAAATATCGCTGCAATAGGAATTAAGCGTAGCACATTTGTTATAAACCAAATCAACCCTGTCTGCTACGGTGTTGTTGGCAGTGTCTGCAGAAGCTATGGCAGATGAAAAGTCGTTGCTTATTTGCAGCATATCACTTTCAGCCATACTTACAATAGTATCAAGACTTCCGCTTATATCATTTACAAAATTATTTGCGGCTTTTGCTGTGTCTGCTGTGTCAGAGGCAAGCTTTGAAGCATTTGAAAAAGCGTCCTTAGGCACAGCCTCTCTTGCAGTGTCAACCAAGGAGCTTAATGTGGTTGTCAGGGATTTAAAGGTTTTTACATCATTTTTTAGATTGTCCAAATCCTTGTCTACCATTTGTACTGTATCCTTTAAATTATTGACTATGTTTATTACATCTCCGTCAACATCATCTTGAGTATCAATGGCAATATTGCTGAGTGTTGAAGCAACTGTAGAAATAAAGGTTTCATCAATTTGCTGTTGAATAGACGAAGCCACCTTATCTGTAATTTTTGGTGCTATTGCATTCTTCTTTTGATTTACATAGTAGTCTATCTTTGGCTTTGTAATGTCCTTTTTCAGGATACTGGTCATATCCTTTGTAAAATCCTCCGGTATTATTACAGCCGCATAGTAGGTGCCGTCCTCTACTCCTTGCAAGGCTGTGTCTTTGTCTGTAAACTGCCAGTTGATTACATCATTCTTTGTTAAATTATCAATTACCTTGCTGCCAATACTAACATTTACGCCTAAAATATCGGCACCCTTGTCAACATTTGCAACGGCTACCTTTAGATTTTTTGTATTTCCATAAGGGTCCCAGCAGGCATAAATATTTACCCATGCATACAGTGAGGGCAAAATAAGAATACCAACCATAACAATGGCGGCAAAAGGTCTGCTGAAAATCTTCTTAATATCACTTAAAAATACTTTTAAAATCTTTTTCACCAAATCTCCTCCTTAAAGCTCAAAGCATAGAAGCAATATATAATTATTTATTCCCTTGTCACGCTTAACAACACAAGTTTACTTCATAATACAAATAGTGTCAACCAATAAAAAGCAACATTTGTGTAACAAATTTTCCGATATAAATTCAAGCTGTCAAAAAAGCCAGCAAGCAGTTAAAAATAATTAGTTATAACAACAATTCCCCAAAAATATGCTATAAAACATATTTCTCGGGGAATTTAAATATCAAACTATACAGCTAAAAATATTACCGCAGACCATGCCGGTTAATATTTGCTGATGCCTTTTTTACTTTAACCCTATTATAGCCGGTATGCCTAATTTCGGCATTCCTTGCCCTGTCCATTTACCTGTCCATTATAAGGTTAAATTTTTAGTTTTCGGGAAGCTGAAACCTGCAAAACTCACCAAGGTCAAGGTTTACAATATCGTGGCAGGTTTGTCTGCCCCACGGCAAAATAACACGCTCATAATCGCCGTACAAATACCTTAGGTACTTGTCATATTCCTTTGGCACAGGCAACTTATAGCCCTCGAAATCCCATTCAATAGCCTCATCTAAATAGTATTTAGGGAAGTCGCCCTTATATACATTTCTGCCCATTCCGTCATACAAATATTTATTGTCCTTTCTTCCACGGAACATTTTAAATATTTTATACTGAATCCACTCGGAAACAGGTATTGGGAATATAACCTTAAGTATATTTGCCAAAAATGACTGAACCTTGTGACCGTTGTCAATTTTTCGCTTATTCCATCTGTTAAATATCATTGAGCGAATAAGCAGTGTAAACTGCAAATGCAGCTTTCTGCCCAGCTTTGAATTAGCCGTAGCGTCATGAGCAAAAATATCAAACGCCATACCGTTGTTCATATTGCTGTGAGCCTTTGAGTATTTTGTGGCAAACATAGTATTGTTAAGCCTTATTTTTGCAAAAGGATAATGACAGCCCTTGTCTGTGTCAGAGGTTTGGAGAGAAAGCTCCTTTGGCATTTCGGCAGGTGCTACCTGCAGGAATTTGTCATAATCCTCTCTCAGCATCATAATATCCGCATCGTCATCCCACGGAATAAAGCCGTGGTGTCTTATAGCACCAAGCAGTGTTCCGCCGCCTAAGAAGTACTTAATGTTATGCTTTTTGCATATTCTGTCTACATCCAGCAAATAGCCCAGCAGCAGGCTTTGTATATTCTTCAGCTTACCGTCGTGGGAGTATTGGTACAAAAACATTTTATCGTCTGCGGCAGACATACTTTCCACCATAAGCTGGATAATCTCGTCCATTGTAATTTCAGGCTCAAAGCCATCCACCGGCAGCTTTTGGCAGTTCATGGCAACACCATAGGACGGGTCCTTTTTAGCGTCAGTTAACTGTATTTTGCACTTTTCCGGATAAAGGTCAAAAAGCTTTGCCGCCAACATTCCCGTAGACATAGTACAGTCCTTGCTGACAACATTATACACATTGTTTGGAGCAAGCTTAACCATACTCCAAAACATTGCAGTAAGGAAGTCGTTTATATAGGTAAACGAATACTTTTTAACAGAGCGAACCATTTCAATATCCTCGCCCTTTGCCACAGCTCTGAACAGGTCGTAAAACAGATTTTCGTCAAAGCCTGTTTTTGCACCAAGCATTATGCCCGAACGCAGAATCATATGTGAAAAGCTGTATTTTTTTCCGTAAACAGGCACCAATGCTTCAAGAGTCTGCAAAAGCTCTGCGTCATATCCACTGCCCTTTGTAAGGTCAATACTGCCGTATTCGCCCTCGGAGATTACATATCCTCGGTCAATTTTTCCGTAAACACGGTAGTCAGAGAATAAAATAAATCTGTCAATTTCACACCTGCCGGCAAATTCAAGGCATTTCTCCAACACAGACGCCTCATTAATAAAGCTTTCAGGCAGACCATCGGTTGCCTTGCTGCAGCAGCCTGTGTAAATAAAATAATCCGCCCTATCCTGTACATCGCTTAAATCCTCCAGCAGTCTAAAGGAAAAATCCTCTCGCTTTAAAAGTGCCGGAAAAATACCGTTTAAAGCCGATGTGCTTTTTGCAATAAGAGAAATTCTTATATTCAGCTTATGCAGATCGTTTAATCCAAAGAAGCAATATAAAACAGCCTTAGAAAAAAAATCCTGACAACCGGAAATATATACAGTCTTATTTTTAAGTTTTTCAAAAGGGTAGTCGTCCTTGCTGTGGGCAGCCAAATGGTAAGCCCAGTCAAGCTCAAATTGCCCCAGTACTTTACTAAGTTCCATAGCCTCTCCGTATATTAACTATTTTGCAATTCCACAATTTTAACGGCACGCCTGATGCCGTCGGTAAGGTCTACCCTTGCCGTCCAGCCAAGCTCATTAAGCCTTGTGCTGTCAAGAATTTCAGGTGTTGCGTTAATATATGAAATTTCAGGCTCCTTTTCGTCCTCTTTGTTTGCAAAGGACAAAGAAAGATTTCTTTCCGGAAACGCTTCAACAGCTGCTTTCGCAAAGTTTCTGATAGTTACATTAGAATGCTCGGCAGAAATGTTGTATGGATAAATATCCTTTCCGTCAAGCAGAATCTTCAAAAGTGCAGTTGCGGTGTCTGTTACATAGCAGAACGAACGGTAAGGTGCGCCTGCGCTTTTAAGCAAAATACTTTGGTTGCGTACAATATTGGCAATAAACTGTGCCCACACTCTGTCGTCATTAAGACTGGACGGGCCGTAAATATAGCTTGGTCTTGCTATTTTTATGCTTAAGCCATATTGCTTGTGAAAAGAGGCACACAGTGTTTCAGAGGCTCTTTTGCCCTGCGCATAGCAGTTTTTGTATGATGTATGGTCAATATAACCAATGTCGGTTTCTTCTATTTTCATTTTGCCGGTGTGCAAAGCACCGTATATTTTCAAGCTGGAAACAAACAGCGTTACAGCACCGCATGCCTTTGCATACTCTAAAACCTTGTAAGTACCTGTAAGGTTAGCGTCTATTGTTCCTACAGGGTCATTTTCAAAGAAATAAGCGCTTGCCTGGCTTGCGGCATGAATAACATAGTCAGCCTTTTCATCGGTTTTAATTTCACTGCACACATCCTGAACCAACAGCGTAATGTCACTTCTGTTTAGTGCGTCGCCAAAACGCTTTTTAGCCTTTTCTCCGTTTCGCACCAGTGCAAGCACCTTAATATTGTCGCCGTAAAGGTCGTTTCTGATTAGCATAGCCATTGTCAGATAGTAGCCTATAAAGCCTGCCGCACCTGTAAGAAGTATTGTTTTATTCTTCATTTTTTCCCAAGGAAGCTCAGCCTCGGCTACCGACAAAATATCATTATATATATACTCATGAATAAGAGTATTAATTTTACAGTCCATATGCCAATTCCTCTCTTGCAAAGTTTTCATATCTTCTGTAGTAATAATAGGCTCTTAAGAATCTCATATCCTCAGGAGTAGTAACCTTGATATTGTCACGGTCGCCAATAAATATCTGAACCTTTTCACCCAGTTCAATAAGCAGCTCAGAGCTGGATATAGGATTTGTTATGCCACGCTTCTCTGCTTCGTCGTGTGCCCACATAATTTTTCTCATTGTGTAGCCCTGCGGTGCCTGTGTTATAAACATTTCTCCCCTTGGTAAGCTGTGATTACAGGTTTCTCCGTCCTTGCTTTCCAAAACTGAGTCAATGCTCTTGGTAACAGGAACAGCCGTTTCATACTTTTTGGCAGTAGCTATGCAATTTGTAATAAGCTCCTCAGACAGCAGCGGCCTTACACCGTCGCAAATTAAAACAATATCATCGTCATTTTTTGCGTACTCCCGTGCCGCAACAAGTCCGTTATGAATAGAGCCGTGACCGTTTGCACCGCCCGGTACCACCTTCAGCACCTTAGTAATGTTGTACTTCCTTATTTTTTCCCAAAGAGTGTCTATCCAATCTGCCAAGCAAGAGATAACAATGTTGTCTACTTCGGAATGATACTGGAAATTCTCCAATGTTCTTATAATAATTGGCTTTCCGTCAACCTCTAAAAATTGCTTTGGTATTTCAACCGACTTCATTCTGGCACCAACGCCGCCGGCAAATACAACTGCAGTTACCATATATACTTCACTTACCTTTCCACATTTATAAGCCCTATTGTTAGGGCTGTATTTATATATTAAATATTATTTCTTCGCTTTTTTCTTTTTTTCGGCTTCCATTTTCTTGTCAGCCTCATAATGCTCAAAGGCTTCGTTTACAGAGCCGGAAAAAATAATTCTGCCTTTTTTTAAAAAAACTGCCCTTGTACACATTTCTTTTACGCTGTCCTTTGAGTGGCTTACAAAAAGAACTGTTGTACCCTCTTTAATAATTTCGGCAATTCTGTTTTTGCACTTCTTTTTAAATGAAGCGTCACCAACGCTTAAGGCCTCGTCAATAACAAGAATATCAGGATCTATATTAACATTTATTGCAAAGCCCAAACGCATTTTCATACCGCTTGAGTATGTTCTTACAGGCTGGTCAATATACTCCCCCAGCTCTGCAAAATCAACAATTTTAGGCTCGATTTCCTTTATATAAGCATCCTTTAGCCCCAAGGTATAGCCACGCAAAAATATATTTTCTCTGCCTGTCATTTCCAGGGCAAAGCCTGCCGTCAGCTCAAGCAAGGCCGCAACCGTTCCGTTTACCGTAACAACACCGCTGTCGGGAAAAGCAACGCCCGTTATCATTTTCAGCAGTGTAGATTTGCCCGCACCGTTGTCGCCTATAATGCCCACGCTTTCTCCCTCAAAAATCTCAAGGGAAACATCATCAAGTGCCTTATGAAGCTTAACATTTTTAGGCTTAAAAAACAGCGACTTAAACCTTTGTCTGTCATTTTTAAACAACATATATTCCTTTGACACATGGTCAAAGCGTATCATACTTTTATTATCTTCCATATTTGCCACCTATTACAATACATCAGGAATTCTTTTGCGTAAACGGTTATAATTGTACGCACCCAATATAAACACAAGCAGAAATTCACCCAAAAATATTCCAAGCTCTAACGGGTTATTCCATATAAACTGGTCATAAAGAACAGCCTTTCGATAGCTGTTGGCAAAGAAGTTAATAGGGTTAAACAGCATAACCGTATTTAACGCCTTGTTGCCCATATCGTATGAATTGTAAATAACGCCTGACAGCCAGAATATACCCGACATAATAGACATTACCATATTGTCAAAGTCCATACTGAAGGCACCCATAGGTGCAGTGCTCCATGACAGAAACAGGAAGAACAAAAACATAACAGGCAATATTAATAACAGCTGAAAGGCATAAGCACTTAGCCCTACTGCCATTCCCACAATAACAAGCATTATAGCACACAGCAAAAACTGTACATACAGCTTTGAAAGCAGTGTATAGGTCATAATAGTAGAAACAGGGAACGATATTTTGGTTACAAAGTGCCTGTTCACTCTAATTGATTTCATTCCGTGTATTATGCTGTCATTTATAAAAAACCAAGGAATAAAGCCTACCAGCATAAAAATAAATCTGTCAAATACCACCGTTGAGCCGTTTATAATAACATCAACATCGCCTGCCTTTTTAAAGCCGAGTGCAAACGCAAACCAATATACAAACAGTGTAAAGGACGGTTTTACAACAGCCCACATAGGGCCTATTACCGCACCTTTGTATGTTTTTATAAGCTCATTTTTGGCAAGCCTTATGATTTGCCCCCAAAAGCCCTTATGCTCTTTAATAATTTGAAACAAAGTATTACCACCTGTCTAACAAAAAAACTAATATTACCTTTTCTTTTTTATTTTTCACACAAATTCCATAATACATATATTTTAATCTTTTTTCAACAAATGTCAATATTACAACCTACAGATTATGCTTGTGGCAGTCTGTAATTTGTGGTATATCCCTACAACATTTGTTTAGTTATCGAAAAAAGCACCATTATATTTTACAGCCGCACCTCCACAAGGCTGCTGCTAAAGCTGTTGCTGCCGCAGGCTACGCTAACGCAGCAGCCGTCTGCCTCGTACTCCTTTAGGTACAGCTCCTCCTCATTATTCAGAATAACAGGTTTGTTGCCGATAAAGCCGATTTCAAAAGAGCTAAGCCCTCCGCCAAGCCCTGTGCCCTTGTATTTAAGGCAGCTTTCCTTAAGAGTCCACAGTCGTATAAAGCGATAGCTTCTCTCCCTTTCATTTTCACCGGCAAGCACATAGCTGTATTCACCCTCAGTAAAAAATCTTTCTGCAATTCTTATGTCGGCAGACTCTATTTTCTCAATGTCACAGCCAATTTCATTTTCAGAAAAGCTGCAAACAGCGTAGGCTCCGCTGTGAGAAATATTAAAATAAATACCCTGTACATTTGTAAAAAAAGGCTTTTCGTTTTTGCCAAGGGCATACTCCATAGACCTTTCACGCAGTCCTAACTTTTTTAAACAGCTGTCAAGCAATATTCCGGCAGACAGTGAAAGCAGCTTGTCCTTTTCCATTTTCATTCTGTCAATTTTAGACCTTCTGTAGTCGGACATACAGCTGTAGTATTTTTGAAATTTCTCAGCATTGTCTATTTGCAAAGAATTAAATATATAAGTATTGTTCATTGTCACAATTCCTAAAAATACCCAAATAATCGCCAAAGCTTACAGAGCAACATACTTAGCCTCTGTAAATTTATGCAATTAAATGGGTATTGTAAAATTTAAAATATTTTTATTATTATCTGTTGCGTATAACCGATGTATGCTTTTCACGCAAATATGTAGACTCCAGGTCTGCCAGGTGGAGCTTTACAGCCAGCGGAAATTTTTCGTATGCCTGGCTCATTGAATAGCCGGCGGCATCCTCAAAGCCTCCCATATGCCAGCGTATAGCCATAGCCTCGTCAATTTTAAGCCTCATAAATCTTTCAACTAAAAATACCGACTTTTCGCCGTGTCCGTAAGGGAAAGCGTCCTCTATTTGATAAAACGGCACCTTCTCCCACTGACCTGTTTCGTCATTCTTCACATTTCTTGCAGACACCTTGTAAAAGTTTGCCTTGCAAAGGTCGTGCAAAAGTGCCGACACCGCAAAACTTTCCACACTGTCGGTTTCCTCGTCAAAATGCTTTTCCATCATAACATTAAAAACACTTACACTGTGCATAACCAGCCCCTGCGGGCAGGCACAGTGGTACTTTGTGCTTGCCGGAGCAGTAAAGAAGTCGGTTTTTCCCATCCAGTCTAAAAGCCTGTCCTTTCCCGGACGATTTACATATTTTTCAAAAAGCTCAAGATATTCCGCCTTATAGTCATGCTCCCCTGACTGTATAATCTCGCTCATAAATGCTCTCCTTACATTAACGACTCATCATAAACCGCACGGCCGCCGCCTACAAACTTAGGGCGTGTTCTGGCTGCAATTATTCTTGCCTCGCCTATTGTACGCTGTTTAAGGGGTACAGGCACAGCCGTTTCCCTTAGGTGCATACCTATAAGCACACCGCCAATATCTATACCGGCGTGTGCTCTTACTTTTTCAACCACCACAGGGCTGTTTAGCCCTTTATATGTTGCTGTAGCAAAAGAACCTCCTGCCTTCGGCTGAGGAATAACATTTACCGGCTCCAGGCCGTATTTCTCGGCTACAGATGCCTCAAGTACAATAGCTCTGTTTAAATGCTCACAGCACTGTGCTGCAATGTTAATGCCCTTAGCCTGCAGCTCCTTATAAATAACCTGAAACATTTCCTCTGCAAGCTCCGGTGTAGAATTAGTACCCGGATTTTTTCCTGTAACCTCGCTTGTAGAACAGCCTATAACGCATATATCTCCCGGCTTTAGCTTAGCGCACTCCAACAGCTCTGTTACAACCTGCTTTGTTTCCTGCATAATTTTATCCATAATTCATACCTGCTTTATAAAATATTTTTTTCTCTCAAGTAATCTATATATTCCCGAACATCACATTCGGCCTGCTTAGGCTCAACATTATATTCCTGTGCCATATCTGCGGCAATTTTTTCAGCCGTATGTCCCTTTTCAAGGCCCTTCCAGATAAAAGCACCTGTTTCATTCATTTTTATAATGGAATTAAACTGGGACTGCCCATCAATCAGAGGAATCAGCAGATACTCCCCTGCCGCTTCTCTAAGCAAATAATCCTTGTTCAAGCCGCCCACCTTACCTTTCTGACTATTTACACAGTGCCCTTTACGGCCTGTATACACACTATTATTTTACATTATCAAACAAAAATAATCAATATACAGCGGGTATATGTTAAAAAAATAATTTTTATGTTATAATTTCTTATATATGATTTTTCAAAAAGACCTTTTGTTTTGTAAATTAGAAATATACATATTTAGGAGCTGTTCCCTATGGTTTTTAAACTTATTAAAGAAAAATCACAAAAGCTTATAAGTCTAAAGGACGAGCTTTTATGGCTGTTTAGCCTAAGCCGGTGCTACAAAAAAGAAATTTTTGCGGTTACTGTGCTTTCTGTAATAGGCACTGTTTTTTCACTGACCACAAGCTTATGCTTAAAATATGTAATCGACATAGTAACAGGCACCCTTAACCAAAGCATACTGCTTGTTGTGCTGGCGGCTGTGGCCATGCTGCTGGGAAGTATTTTTTTGTCAGCCATAACCTCAAGAATTACCACCAAGGTAAATGTAAAAATTCAAAATGAGCTTCAGCTTCAAGTATACGGCACAATATTTAACGCACAGTGGGAAAGCCTGCGTGAATACCGCAAGGGCGACCTTATAAACAGAATAAACAGCGATGCTTCATTGATAGCAAGCGGTGCTGTAAGCTGGTGGCCTACGGTAATTACCTTTGCCGCAAAATTTATATACACCTTTGTGCTTATTGTAATGAATGACCCTATAATGGCGGCAATAGCACTAATGTCTGCACCGGTATCTGCCCTGCTTTCAAGATTTATGATACGAAAAATGCATAACCACAGCCTAAAGGTAAAGGAGCTAAGTGCGGATATTATGTCCTACCAGGAGGACTCCTTTCAAAATCTGCAATATATTAAGTCCTTTGGAATATCCGATGTTATTAACAAGCGGCTAATAAAAAAACAGCAGGAATACAAGGAAGAAAGCCTTAACTACAACAAGGTTACCGTATTAATGAATATAATTATGGGGCTTGTAGGCATAACAGTAACCTTTGTTTCATATGCCTGGGGCATATACAGGCTGTGGGAGGGCTTTATAACATATGGCACTATGGTTATGTTCCTGCAGCTTACCCTTACCCTTTCCAACTCTTTTAACTCAATTTTAAGCGTTATACCCACAACAATTAATTTAGGCACCTCGGCGGCAAGAATTATTTCACTGGAAAATCTGCCTGAGGAAAAATCAACTCCTACAGCGGAGGAAAAGAAATTTATAAACAGCAATTTTAAAAGCGGCGTTTCAATTAACTGCAGCAGCCTTAGCTTTAGCTACAGCGACAAGCCAAGCGAAAGAGTGCTTAAAAACGCAGGCTTTTCGGCCGGCATAGGTGAAACAATAGCAATCATCGGCGGCTCCGGCATTGGCAAAACAACTTTTTTCAGGCTTTTGCTGGGACTTTTAGAGCCTACCGAGGGTGAAATAACATTTAAAGGCAATAATAATGAAACAATTAAAGCCGGCCCAAGCACCCGTGAATTAATAGCCTATGTACCCCAAGGCAACACCATAATAAGCGGCACAGTGGCAGAAAACCTTCGCCTTATAAAAAAGGACGCAACCGACGAGGAGATTATAACTGCGTTGAAGCTCTCATGTGCCTATGACTTTGTAAGCAAGCTGCCACAGGGAATAAACTCGCAAATAGGCGAAAGCGGAAATGGCTTTTCTGAGGGACAAATACAGCGTATTTCAATTGCCCGTGCCCTTATAAAGGACGCCCCTGTTCTGCTGTTTGACGAGGTTACATCTGCACTGGACGAAGAAACAGAAGGCCGCCTGCTGTATAACATTCAAACCCACTTCAAAAACAAAACAATAATTTTTGTAACCCACAAGCTAAACGCCCTTGATATTTCAGACAAGGTATATAAAATTGACAAAAAGCAGCTGCACAGGGTGAATTACAGTGTGGTAGAAAACAAATGATATGATATATAAAACTATGGGCTGTACTCAGAAAATCGAGTACAGCCCATTTTTACACAGCTATATAATATTTTGCAATAAGTGGAAAATTATTTTTGCTTGTAGTCAGCAAAGAACTCTGCAAGCTGGCTTGTTGCCCTTTCCAAATTCTCAACACTTGGAAGATACACAATTCTAAAGTGGTCAGGCTGTTCCCAATGGAATCCGCCGCCGTGCGTAAGCAAAATATGCTTTTCTCTCAGAATATCCAATACCATTTTTTCATCATCTGTTACATTAAACCTCTTAACATCTATCTTAGGGAAAATGTAGAAAGCCGCCTCCGGCTTTGTTGATGACAGTCCCGGTATATCGTTTATAGCCTTATAAATAAAATCCCTCTGCTGACGAACTCGTCCGCCTGAAAGCAGTAACTTTTCGGTTTCTTCTGTATGGTTAAGTGACAGCTCAATAATAGACTGTGCCGGAACATTGGAACAGAGCCTCATTGAAGAAAGCAAATTTAAGCCCTCTATATAGCCCTCGCAGCCCTTTTTATTGCCGCACAGGCACATCCAGCCACAGCGGTAGCCGGCTATAAGGTGGGACTTTGACAGTCCGTTAAAGCTGATAACCATTAAATCAGGTGCCAAGGACGCAAGAGCAGTATGCTTTTTACCGTCAAGCACAAGCCTGTCGTAAATTTCATCTGCAAAAATAATTAGATTAAACTCTCTTGCAAGATCAACGATTTTTTGAAGTATTTCTACAGGGTACAACGCACCCGTAGGATTGTTAGGATTTATAACAACAATGCCCTTTGTTTTGCTTGTAATTTTGCTTCTCATATCGTCAATATCAGGGTACCAGTTAGAGCCTTCGTCACAAATATAATGCACAGCCTTACCCCCTGCCAGTGTTACAGAGGCAGTCCACAGCGGGTAATCGGGTGCAGGCACAAGCATTTCGTCACCGTTGTTAAGCAAGCCCTGCATAGACAATGTAATAAGCTCGCTTACGCCGTTGCCTGTGTAAACATCATTTTCAGTTACACCCTCAACACCCTTGCTTTTGTAATACTCTACAATAGCGTGTCTGGCTGCAAATATACCCTTAGAGTCGGAATAGCCCTCCGTATGAACAAGGCTTTCCGACATTTTGTCAACCAACGCCTGCGGTGCTCTAAAATCGAACACGGCAGGGTTGCCGATATTCAGCTTTAATATTTCCGTACCCTGAGCTATCATTCTGTTAGCCTCGTCCATAACAGGCCCACGAATATCATAACAAACATTATCAAGCTTGTGGGATTTTTCAAACCTTCTCATAAAAACACCTTTTACATTCAATTTATACAGCCTGTATTTTATTTAATAAGCTGTATTTAACACAAAACCTTAAACTCAAAACTAAACATACATATAAACACGCCTAATATGTACAACCTATCGCCTTCGGTATTTGTCCGGCAACAACGCCGCTCACAGCTAAATAACGCCGTTGCCAAGCAATACTAAAAATACCACAAAAAGCAGTAAAAGCCCTAAAATTACAGAGCCAACGGTTATAAGCACCACCGGGTAGATTTTGCTGCGGCTTTTTGTACGCACCTTAAAAATTATACCTAAAATTAATAAAAGAGCTCCTGCAATAAACAAAAGCACCATCAATGCCAGTATTACAAGTGCAGCTGCACCAAACACAAGCATCATTGAGAAAAACGCCACCGCCATACCTCCTGTTTATTAAATATGGTAATTGCGGACAGACCACAATTACCATATTAGCTAAACTAACTTTATCTAGCCGGCAAAATTAAAATTATTTAATTTCGCAAATCCAGCCTTCCGGTGCTTCAATTTTGCACATTTGAATACCTGTAAGCGTGTCATACAGCTTCTTTGTAATAGGTCCCATTTTTTCCATACCGCTTGGGAAGCAAATATCCTTACCGTGGTCAACAATCTTACCAACAGGTGTAACTACGGCAGCTGTACCGCACAGGCAGCATTCCGCAAAATCCTTTAGCTCATCAAGATATACCTCTCTTTGCTCAACCTCAAGTCCCAAATAATCCTTGGCAACTGTCATAAGTGAGCGTCTTGTAATTGAAGGAAGAATACTGTCTGACTTAGGTGTAACAACCTTATTATCCTTTGTAACGAAAATAAAGTTAGCACCGCCTGTTTCCTCAACCTTTGTTCTTGTTGCAGGGTCAAGGTACAGATTTTCGTCGTAGCCCTCTGCGTGTGCCGTAACAATAGCATGCAGGCTCATAGCATAGTTCAAGCCGGCCTTAACATGTCCTGTGCCGTGCGGTGCGGCTCTGTCAAAGTCGCTTACCTTAATTGTAATAGGCTTAGCGTCGCCCTTGAAATAAGGCCCTACCGGTGTAGAGAATATTCTAAACTGATACTCCGAAGCCGGCTTTACGCCTATTACAGGGTTAATGCCAAACATATAAGGTCTTATGTAAAGTGTTGCACCTGAACCAAACGGAGGTACATATGCCTCGTTAGCCTTTACAACTGCCTTTACGCCCTCAACAAACTGTTCAACGCTCAGCTGTGGCATTTCAAGTCTTTTGCAGGTATCAGACATACGCTGTGCGTTTAGGTCAGGACGGAAGCAGACAATTTTGCCATCCTCTGTTGTATAGGCCTTTAGTCCCTCGAAGCAGGTTTGTGCATACTGCAATACACAGGCACATTCGCTCATTGTAATCATATCATCGTCAATAAGTGCACCGTTGTCCCACTTACCGTCTTTAAAATTAGCTACATATCTTTTGTCGGTTTTTCTGTAACCGAAGCCGATATTTGCCCAATCAAGATTTTTCTTTTCCATATATTATTCTCCTTTTAACAGCCTTAGTATAAGTCAGGCTTTTCAATAATTTCATTTATTTTAGTTTCAAGCACCGACGACGAATACGCCGGAGTAATAATGCAGACAGTGTCCGCACCCCTTCCGCTGCCGCCAATGCATACTACAGGCTCGCCGTACCGAAGCAGTCCTGCGTCATTTGCCATGAGAGATATTTCAACACAGACCTTCACGCCCTGCCCAAGCATACGCAAAGCGTCTGCAATTATCTGTGCCGGATATACTCCGGAATATTTCTTTGAAATTCCACGCTCACAGCCGCTTAATGCATGACCTGCCGTTACAACATATGCTCCGTTTTTACATAGGTAGTCATAGGTCTCAGCAGACATTTTATTTTCGCCCGCCTGAGGTGAGCCAAAAGCGTTACGCACTACCACCAATCTGCCGGTATAATTAATTTCACTTATAATATTAAGCGCAGACCTTGCAGTGTTGCCTGTAGTAGAAGCAAGACAAATATCAAGGTTACGCTCCTTAGCTAAGGAAATTGCTTTTTGTAAAATACCCATATATCCACAACCTTAGATTTCTTGAAAAAATTTTACGGTACTAAACTACTCTCTGAATTTTTTCACTTTTGCAATTTAAGGCAGTAAAGTGCAGTGGCAGACACCACCACAAGCTAAACCTGCTATACTTGCTTATTATACACTTTTTCTCTAAAAAAAGCTAGATATTTTGAATAACTTTTTTAGGAAAAATGAATTTTTTTCTATTCGTTAATTCAATTTTCAACCACAGCACAACTGCACGCTTATATATTTATGCAGTTGTACTGTAGAATTACAAAAATCTTTATTATAAAGCCCCAACTATTGCTACTGTCTGAGAAAGAGCACTGTCAATTTTGCTTAAATCCTTTGCACCTGCCATTGCAATATCCGGCTTGCCGCCGCCGTTGCCGCCCGCAAGCTGTGCAACAGCCTTAACAATTTTGCCTGCCATTGCACCGTTTTTGCGTGCCTGTTCACCGCAGGCACAAGCAATGGTAGCCTTGCCGTCTGAAATTCCGGCAACAACAAACACTGCATTTGGCTCTCTGTCAATAATACTTGAACAAATATTACGCATTACATCTGCGTCTGCACCGGCAAGCTTTGTTGTCATTACCTTAAACTCGCCCACCTGAACAGGGTTAGCCATTACACTGTCAATCTCGCTTGCCGCAAGCTTATTTTTAAGTGCTGTAATTTCAGCGTCCTTTTCCTTTAATTGCTTCGCAATATGCTTTGCACCCTGCAAAATTTCATAAGGGTTATTTATCTTTAGTGTCTCGGCAACAGCAGCACAGGTGAACAGCATTGTGTTATACTCCTTAATTGCGTTTGTACCTGTTACAGCTTCTATTCTTCTTACGCCGGAAGCAACAGATGACTCAGACAATATTTTAATAACGCCTATTTGACCTGTGTTAGACACATGCGTACCGCCGCAAAGCTCTGTAGAGAAATCTCCTGCCTTTACAACACGAACAACATCGCCGTACTTTTCACCAAAGAGTGCCATTGCACCCATTTTCTTTGCCTCGTCAATAGGCATTTCCATTGTTTCTACAGGCATTGCCCTTAGAACCTCTTTGTTGCAAAGCTGCTCTACATCTCCAAGCTCCTTTGCCGACAGAGGAGAAAAATGAGTAAAGTCAAATCTTACTCTGTTTTCATTAACAAGCTGACCGGCCTGCTCGCAGTGATTGCCAAGCACCTTACGCAAAGCCGCCTGAATAATATGTGCGGCTGTATGGTTACGCATTACCTTTTCACGATACTCCTTGTCAACCGTTAATTCAAGTGTATCGCCAACGCTTAACGCACCCTCAGTAATTTCTGCCGAATGAACAAAACAGCCTGTCTGATCCTTTGAGGTGTTGTAAACCTCCAGCCTTGCCGATACAGAATCCGCATTACCTACATCGCCAACCTGTCCGCCGCTTTCTGCATAGAAAGGAGTAGTGTCAAGCACAACGGCAACCTTGTCGCCTGCGGCGGCACTTTCAACACGCTTGCCGTTTTTAATAATTGTCAAAACCTTACCGCTATCCTTAAGGGTTGTGTAGCCTGTAAAGTTTGTTTTAGGCAAGTCTGTCAGGTCTACATTGTCACTTAGCCAAGCGTCGGCACCGGCATTTTTACGAGCATTTCTTGCACGCCTCTTTTGCTCTGCAAGTAATGAATGGTATCTTCTTTCATTTACTCCAATGCCCTTTTCGGCAAGAATTTCCTTAGTTAAATCTATTGGGAAGCCGTAGGTATCATTCAGCTTAAATGCGTCCTCGCCGGAAAGCTCCTTAATATCCTGCTTGCTTACAATATCATCAAGCAGCGTCATACCTAAATCAATAGTTCTGCTGAAGGCCTCCTCCTCTGTCTTTATCATTTTAATAATAAGGTCATGCTTTTCAGCAAGCTCAGGGTAGGCACCCTTGCTGCAGTTAATAACCTCTTCTGCAACCTTATAAAGGAAAGGCTTGTTATAGCCCAGCAGTCTGCCGTGTCTTGCGGCTCTTCTAAGCAATCTTCTAAGAACATAGCCCTTACCCTCGTTAGACGGCATTACACCGTCACTAATCATAAAAGTTGTACTGCGTATATGGTCTGTAATTACACGCAGCGACACATCGCTCTTTTCGCTGTCACCGTAATTAACACCCACAATTTCAACAATCTTATCCATAATGCCCTTTACGGTATCAACCAAGAACAGGTTGTCAACACCCTGCATTACGCAAGCCAAACGCTCAAGTCCCATACCTGTATCAATGTTAGGGTGGTCAAGAGGTGTGTAGTTGCCGTTGCCGTCATTTTCAAACTGTGTAAATACAAGATTCCAAACCTCTACATAGCGGTCACATTCACAGCCTACCTTACAGTCAGGCTTGCCGCAACCCTTTTCAGGTCCTCTGTCAAAATATATTTCGGAGCAGGGACCGCAAGGGCCTGAACCATGCTCCCAGAAGTTATCCTCTTTGCCCAGGTGTACCATATGGGACGGAGCTACGCCTATTTCCTCTGTCCAGATTTTATATGCCTCCTCGTCCTCCTCATAAACCGAAATATAAAGCTTTTCAGCCGGAATCTCCAGCACCTTAGTAAAAAATTCCCACGCCCAAGCTGTAGCCTCATGCTTGAAGTAATCGCCGAAAGAGAAGTTGCCCAGCATTTCAAAGAAGGTACCGTGACGGGCTGTAATGCCTACACGCTCAATATCCGGTGTACGAATACACTTTTGACATGTTGTTACACGCTTTCTTGGCGGTGTAACCTCACCTGTAAAATATTTTTTCATTGGTGCCATACCTGAATTAATCAGCAACAAGCTGTTGTCGCCGTCAGGTACAAGCGAGAAGCTTGGAAGTCTTAAATGTCCCTTGCTTTCAAAAAAAGAAAGATATTTCTCTCTAAGCTCGTTTAATCCTGTCCACTGCATAATTCATTCTCCTTTTAAGTTTATAATTTCTTCTGCGGGGCGGTTACAATAACAAAAAGCACCCCTGCCCCAAACCTTGGGGCAGGGGTGCAAGCATTACTCCTGTGGTACCACCCAAATTGCACAACACAAATATGCCGTGCCACTTGATTAGTTGTTAACGCCAACATACGCCGCTGTTCGTCACAGCGATAGCTACAGGGTGGCCTCGGCAGCCTAAACATAACACCTCTCAGCAATGGTGTATTCTCTGGAATGTTCTAAACAGCCGTTTGTCCTGTCAACGCCATTTATTATTTATATTACTTTTTAATTCTACTCTTAATTACAGAGGTTGTCAAGATTTTTATACACAATTCTTATGCCGTGCCGTAAACCGTCTTGCAGTTACTTAAAGCCTAAGGTCAACAGCAAACCTACAACACCGCCAATAAGCACTACGCCTAATATAACAGCAATGGCTACCGCCGCTTTTGCGCCGGCACCGTTGTTTACATTGCCGCCCTCTAAGCTCTCCAGCACCTCGTTAGGGTCATATCTTTTAGAATTGTTTTGGAAACCTCTGCCCTGCTCATAGCCGTTGGCAGCATTAGGATTAAATCCATAGTTCCTATTATAATTACCATCGCTTTGAGGGCTGTTTTGGTAATCGACATAATTATTTTGGTCGTTTACCTCATTTTGATTATAACCGTTTGGGCTGTTATCGGCAGTAGGACTATTATTCTGCCCCTGATTGTAGATACCCGAATTGTTTTGTTGATTTTCCTGATTAGAGTTAAACTCGTTTTGTGGATTCATCTGATTTGGATTAAACCCGTTCTGCGGATTCATCTGGTTTGGGTTAAACCCGTTTTGTTGATTATAATCCATATTGTTGTTTATTGGCGTATCATCATAATAATCAGGCTGTGGCTTACCAAAAGTAATATTATCCAAAGCCTCATTTACCATTTCATTATCATTCTTGTTTTTCTCTTTTTGGATTTTTCTTTTTTTCGATGGATTCATTTTTCCACCGCAATTACGGCAGAAATACGCCTCATCGTAATTTATATATCCACACCTCTTGCACTTCATCTAAGATTACCTCCCGAAGCCTCATTAATACAGCAACATTTTACAGTAAAAGCGGCAAAAGGTCAACCGTTTTACGCAAAAACAAGCATACATAATTAATGCTCGGAGGATTGCTTTAGAAAAAACGCAATAGCTGAAATTGTTGCATTGTACGCCCGTGTTAAATCCGGCAGCTTAGCCTCTGCCAAGGCATAGCGGTCATTTCTTAATTCCTCGGTAACAGCACTCGAGCACAAAGCAAGCTCAGTAAAGCCCAGGGTTTGGGCCAGCCCCTTTAGAGTATGAGCATAAACAAAGGCCTGCTTGTAGTTTTTTTGAACGCACATAGCGTCCACAAGCCTCCTGTAGCTGTCGTCGTCAGGAAATTTTCTGACATATTTTACAATTCTGCTGTCCTTCACTAAGCGGTCTTTAACATCCTCATAGTTGCCGTCTATCATTTCATATAAGCTCCGTAAGTCCATAATTAACCTCTTTCATCACACAAAAGCCCCTAAAATACAATTGTTACTCAATATATACGGTCTTTGCAGCATAAAGCAATAAAAAACAGCTTCTGCTTTTCAAAAAGCAGAAGCTGCATAAAAATGGTGCCGGTGGCCGGACTCGAACCGGCACGGTATCGCTACCGGTGGATTTTGAGTCCACTACGTCTGCCAATTCCATCACACCGGCACAACACTGCGTATTATACACCAACCTTACAAAAAAATCAAGTGCTTTTTTAAAATTACCCAAAATAATATATGGGTTAAAAATATACGACATATATTTGTTGTCATATGAAATAAAGCCTTAAACATATGCAAATATTTGAATTTATCGGCTTTTGCATTAAGTCCGAGAAGTCCGAGGAAAGAGCAGCTGCAAAAAATCGGAAATACCTAAGGCGGCACTCCCGATTTTCTGTATAAATATTAATTATTAAATTACGGTTACAGCTCAAAATCCTTTGGGTCATATTTAGGAAATTGCGGTGCTGTCTTAGGCACACGCATAAGCGGGTTGTACTTAAACCTTGAACAGCTTCCGTTTACAAGCTGTTTATTTGCCTTGCATATTGTAATTCCATTCATTTTTTGAGCATGATGGCAATACTCACAGCTGGCCTCGATATTATTACCGAATAAACCGAAGTTAAAAAATCTCATATAAACTCCCCTTTGCTTTATTCATAATCAAACAAAGTGCCGTATAAAATGTTACTAAATGTTCACTTGTATTATAACACCTGTAGTAATATAATGTAAAGTGCAAAGATTTAGTATACAGGTATTACGGAGGAATTAGATGAATCTGCCAAAATTCAACAGTGAAATAATGAATCTAAATGTCAAAAATGATGTTCCCTTTCTAACCTACAAGGCACTTGAAGAGCTGCCGTTTATTACCCATGCCTTTTCTACCCGACTGGGGGGTGTAAGTACCGGGGAGTTCTCAACAATGAATCTTGCCTTTAATCGTGGAGATAACCCCGATAATGTCACAGAAAATTACAAGCGGCTGTGCAAGGCAGCCGGCTTTTCCTTTGACAGTCTTGTTGCCTCTGCACAAGACCATCACACCTTTGTACGCAAAGTAACGGAAAACGATTGCGGCATTGGCATAAGCAAGCCCAGAGATATACAGAGTGTTGACGCTCTTGTAACTGACCGTCCGGGTGTAACATTGGTTACATATTATGCAGACTGCACCCCTATATTTTTTGTGGACAAGGCAAAAAAAATCATAGCACTGGCACACGCCGGCTGGCGTGGTACGGTGGGCAAAATTTGTGAGCATGTGGTGCACATTATGAAAAACGACTATAACAGCAGCCCTGCCGATATAGTATGCTGTATAGGCCCTGCAATTTCAAAATGCTGTTATGAAATAGACGAAGACTGTTTCAAGCATTTTGCAGATATACCGGAGCTTGACTTAGAAAAAATTATGACGCCAAAGGAAAACGGTAAATATATGGCAGACCTGCTTGAAGCAAACAGGCAAATACTTCTTCAAAGTGGTATAAAGGCCGAAAATATAACCGTAAGTGATGTATGTACAAAATGCAACAGCAATTTGCTGTGGTCACACCGTGCTACAAACGGTCACCGTGGCACAATGAGTGCCTTTATGTGCATTAACGAAAGCAATAAATAAGGAGTGTAAATATGAAAAATAAAATAACCGCCCTGATTATATGCAGTATATTAACCACAGGCATTATTTCCGGCTGTGGCTGCGAAGCCACAAAGCCGATCTCTGCAACAGAAACAACAGCTGCGGCTACCGCTGCACAAGCTACAGAGGCCGCTACGCCATCAGCAACTAAAAAAGCTGCCACCGCCCCCACTCAGGCACCTACTTCTGCCGCAGCAGCCGCAGCGTCAACAGAAAAAAGCACCTTTTCTGTTGAAGAGGGTGACAGCTTTGAATTTTCCGACGATAAAAGCAGCACTGCACCAACCGAGGCTGACACATCCGATACTGATGAAACCGTAAAAAATCCTACAGCTGCACCAATAGCTGTGCCGGACTCACCATCATCGGTTACAGTAACGGCTGAAGACCTTGTCGGCACATGGAAGCCCTTAATGGCTGCAGCTGTTTCCAACAGCAAGGAGGTTCCTTTTCAGGATGTTTTCGGTTCATCATTTACCGAATCCGGCGGCTCGCTTGTAATCTCTGCAGACGGCAGCTTTAATATTAATATGGGAGCATCTATAAAAGAGAGCAAAACCAAGGGTACATTTACTACAAGCAAAAATTATTTGCTTGTAAAGTACAGCGACAATTCAACTGATACCTTCCTGTATATACCGGATTACCAAAGCAAAGAGGTTATAAAGGCACAGATAAACAGCTACTATATATATTTCTATAAGGAAGACTAATTTGTATATAATTTTCTAAATCAAGGCTCCCCCGACAGTACAGCTTATTTGCTGACTGACGGGGGAGCCTTGCTGTTAATTGACACAAGCTTATACTGCGGGTTAATGCTGTGTGCTAATTTTCACTGAATTCCTCTAATATTAAGCCTTTATTATGCTCCAACGCCCAGTTTATACTCCATTCACTTGTAAACAAAAGCAGGTTATTGTCCTTAAGGTCTTGAATACGCTTTGTGTCAGACGCCAAATCAAGCCTTTTAGGGTCTATGTCCTTGTTACCTATCCAGCGAATAAACTGATACGGCAGTGTATTCATAATAATATCCACATTGTATTCGTTCTTTAAACGGTATTCCAGCACCTCAAACTGCAATGTACCTACAACGCCAACTATAACCTCTTCCATGCCGGCACCAAGCTCACGGAAAATCTGTATAGCACCCTCCTGTGCAATTTGGTCTGTACCCTTTATAAATTGCTTACGCTTCATGGTGTCCTTTTGCCTTACCAAAGCAAAATGCTCCGGTGCAAATGTGGGTATGCCCCGAAACCTTACCTTATGTTTAGGCATACAAATTGTATCGCCAATGGAGAATACGCCCGGGTCAAATACGCCTATAATATCGCCGGCATAGGCCTCGTCTACTACCTCTCTCTCCTGAGCCATAATCTGTTGTGGCTGAGAAAGACGCAGCTTTTTATTGCCCTGAACATGGAAAACCTCCATATTCTTTTCAAATTTACCGGAGCATATACGCATAAACGCAACCCTGTCACGGTGTGCTTTGTTCATATTTGCCTGAATTTTAAATACAAAGGCCGAGAAATTCTCGGATAGAGGGTCTATCTCACCGTCCTCTGTTTCTCGAGGCAGCGGCGAGGTTGTTAACTGCAAAAAGTTCTCTAAAAAAGGCTCAACGCCAAAGTTAGTTAATGCGGAGCCAAAAAAAACAGGGGTAAGCTTTCCGTTTCGCACTGCTTCAATGTCAAAATCGTCGCCTGCACCCTCTACCAGCTCAATCTCCTCTAAAAGATTTTCAGCATGGTCTTCTCCGATATAGTCGGCAAGCTTTTCGTCATCAATGCTTATATCCTGCTCCTCTACCTCTTTTTGTCCGTTATTTGCAGTGAATTTCAGAATTTGTCTTGACCTTCTGTCATATACTCCCTTAAATTCCTTGCCGCAGCCAATAGGCCAATTTACGGGATAGGTGTGAATTCCCAGTACATTTTCAATATCATCAAGCAAATCAAATGTATTCATTGCGTCACGATCCATTTTATTAATAAAGGTAATAATAGGAATATTACGCATAACACAAACCTTAAAGAGCTTTTTAGTTTGATTTTCAACACCCTTAGAGCCGTCTATAACCATTACCGCCGAGTCAGCCGCCATAAGGGTACGGTAAGTATCCTCCGAAAAATCCTGGTGACCGGGCGTGTCCAGTATATTAATACAGTAACCGTTATATTTAAACTGTAAAACAGAGGAGGTTACGGAAATACCCCTTTGCTTTTCAATTTCCATCCAGTCAGAAACTGCGTGCTTTGTGGACTTTTTACCCTTAACTGTGCCGGCTGTGTTTATTGCTCCTCCGTATAGCAGCAGCTTTTCGGTAAGCGTTGTTTTACCGGCGTCCGGGTGAGAGATTATCGCAAAAGTTCTTCGCTTTTCAATTTCGCTTTTTAATGTGGACAAAATAACTCCTCCATAATTTTTACTTATAATTACTGCACCAAAAAAGCCCGTTAAGGCACAGTACATACTCTAATATTTTACTTATATATTTAATAATTGTCAACTACTGCCGTATAATACATAAGCATATTATGTGCTTGGTTGACTTTATAATTTTGCAATAATATAATTAATCTAAAAACAATTCAAGGTGATTTTATGAAAAATAATTGCGGTCTATATATACATATACCGTTTTGCAGCAGCAAATGTCTGTACTGCGACTTTTATTCCAAAGCCGACAGCAAAGAGGAAATAAACACATATGTTGACCATATGTTGTGGGCTGCGGAGAAATACGGCAAAGAATACAGCAGTAAAATTTTTGATACTATATATATCGGCGGCGGAACTCCGAGTGTAATAGGCACAAATAATCTATACAGCATTATTGCTGCGATGAAGCAGCACTTTAAAATAATTAGCCCCGAAATCACTGTAGAAATGAACCCCTGCTCAGCCCGTAAAATAGATTTTGAAAGGCTAAGAGATATAGGCGTAAACAGAATATCCCTAGGCGTGCAAAGTGCAAATGAAAATGAACTTAAAAAACTGGGGAGAATACACAGAAACAATGATGTAAAAGCAGCCGTTGAAAAAATCAAAAGCAGCGGCATTGACAATATATCCTTAGATTTAATGATAGGTATTCCGGAGCAAACAACAGAATCACTTAAAAATTCCATTGATTTTTGTATTGAGCTGGAGCCAAAGCATATATCTGCATATATTTTAAAAATCGAGGAAAATACACCCTTCAAAAGGCTTGCACCAACGCTAAACCTGCCTAACGAGGATGCTCAGGCAGATTTTTACGAATATATGCAGGACTACCTTAGCAAAAACGGTTTTGTACAGTACGAAATTTCAAACTTTGCCCAAGCAGGGTACGAAAGCAGACATAACATAAAATATTGGCAGTGTGATGAATACCTTGGTCTGGGGCCGTCTGCACATTCAATGATGAACAGCAAACGCTTTTATTTTCCACGGAGCATTTCAGATTTTTATAATAACAAGACTGTTTATGAGGGTGAGGGTGCAACAAGTGAGGAATTTATTATGCTTAGTATGCGTCTGAAAACCGGTTTAATATTTAAGGAATACACCGATTTTTTCCACAGGCCTGTTCCCCGTCAATGCATAGCTGTAGGCAAAAAGTATGAGCGTTACGGCTATACAAGGGCAGACAATGCCTCTGTTTCACTAACTCCAAAGGGCTTTTTAGTGTCTAATGCCATTATAGCAGAAATGCTGGAATAGCAAAAAGCTGTTTTTGGTATGTCCGAATTTCTGCACTTCAATTACAGCGATTTCAAGCCTTGGCAACAGTCCTAGAAATAAAGCAACGCAGTCTGCTGAAAAGTCAGCAGACTGCGTTTTTTGAATAAATATGAACTATTAAGTCTTATATTATTAATTAAGCCTTATCATATTTCTTTCTTACCGCAACAATCACACCACCTGCTGCCAACAAAATTGTTGTCAACAATGCAACTGCTGCAGAATCACCGGTAGCTACCTTGCCGGTTGAAGCATCATTATTTGATGATGAATCTACGCTACTGTTTGAAGCAGATGAATCTTTATCATTTACAACATTTGCAGCAACTGTTGCATCTGTTGATGCAGCTGTAGCAGGCTCTGTTGCAGGGTTTGTATTGTCATCAACCGGTGTAGTAGGGTTTGTATCATCATCAACAGGTACAGTAGGCTCTGTTGAAGGTGCTGTTGGTGCCTCAGCAGAAACAGCCTCAATAAGAATTGTATTATGAGCGCCGCTGTTAAATGTAACACTGCCGTTTGCAACTGTAGCTGTAGTACCGTCGTAAGCGTTTCTAACTACTGAGCCGTCAGCAAAAATTGAGCTAACATCAGTAGATACATCTGTATTAGCAGCTGAAGTAATTACAGCAGCTACAGAATCCTTAACACCGTTCTTGTCGTAAACTCTTGTAAATGCCACACCGTTAGCGTCTGAGCTTGAAATTGCTGCGTTTGCACCTGCACCAACAGCAACGTGGCTGCTTCTAAACTTACCAACCTTCTGCCAATGTGCCTCAAGGTCATTGTCGATGCTGTCCCAGTTCATAAAGCTTCTTAGTGAGTGATCGCCCAAGCTGCTTACAGAAATCTTTGAGCCGTTGTCAAGGTGAATAGCTGACAATCTCTGTCTGTTGGATTCATCACCATAGAAAATCTGAATTGCACCAGGCAACAGCTGGAATGCAGTACCCTGGTAGTACATATCTGAATCCTTCTTGTTAGCAAGTGTATCATCGTGAGATGAAATGTATGTCAGAACATTGAAATTATCGTTAGTATTAATCTTGTCTGCATAGTCCTGATATGTTGAATCAATCTTTGTCAGATCCGGAACACCGCCGCCCTGTGTAAAGTTAATCATTGAGTCAAAGCCGCCGGCTGTGTAGTAATCGCTTGAAGGTTCAAGTCCCATACCGTAATTCTCGCCTGTCATCCAGAAGCTGCTGTCATCAAGAGCCTTATCAGGATTTTCTGCCTTCCACTCAGCCAAAGCCTTTGTACACTCAGTTTTCAGTGCAGACCATGATTCCTTTTCTACATGCTTAGCTGTGTCGCAACGGAAGCCGTCAATACCGAACTCACTTACCCATGCTGACAGCCAGCAAATCTCGTAGTATCTTGTAGTTCTTGGGTATCCTGTTTTTGCAAACCAGTAATCGATATATGCCTCTTTCTCGCTCAAAGTACCCTCTTGAGTCCACTTTGTTTTTAAAATCTCAGGAATACCAACCTCTTTGGTTGACTCTGTTTTAAAGTCAGGCAGATACTCAAGGCACTTTGTAAGGTCGTCACTTCCGCCGTCTGTATAACCGGCAATACCTGCTCTAAGCCAATCACTGCCCCACCATTTAGCCCACTTTTCAGGCTGGGTTTTGTAGTTGATAACCTTGTCAAAGGCCTTGTTGCTTATGTTGTTCCAGTCGTAATATGTGTCCTTCCAGTTGTCAGCCAAAACGCCAAAGCCGTACTGGTCCATATCTACCATTGTAGCGTAGCCTGCATGGTTCATAACAACATCCAAAACTACACGAATTCCATGCTCATGAGCAGTATCTACCATTTGACGGAACTCATCAATAGTACCAAAGTTTGCGTCAGGGTTTGTGTAGTCAAGCACATAGTAGCCGTGGTATGCATAGTGAGGGTAATTTACCTTACCTGTTCCGCCTACAAGATAGCCGTGTGTCTGCTCATAAGGTGCAGAAATCCAAAGTGCGTTTACACCAAGATCGTTAAAATAGCCCTCATTAATTTTTTGTGTAATACCTACAAAGTCGCCGCCCTGGAATGCCGCAGCATTTGTGTTTAAGTTTGCTACTGTGCCATCCTGATTTAATCCACGATTATACGAATGGTCGTTGCTTGTGTCACCGTTATTAAAACGGTCTGTAAGCAAGAAATACACAGAAGCATTGTCCCAAGAAAAGCTTGAGGCAGTCTTGGCAGCTGTTTTGTCAGTAGCAGATGCAACTGCGGCAGAGCTAACTGCCAGCGTAGATACCATAGCTACAGACAAAATAACCGAAAGAGTTTTTTTACCTAGCTTCATATTAATATCTCCTTTATATGTTAATAATGTGTACAAATACAACTGTACTGATTATATCATATATTCATAAAATTAGTAAGGCGTTTTAGTAAAAATATTGCACAAATTAGTTGTTAGTATTTTGGTAATAATGCAAAAACCCAACAGTCTGTTAAAACTGTCGGGTTTTGCTGAAATTATTCTTTTAAAAATTATCTTCGTTGAGTTGTTCTGAAATAAACGAAATTGGTTTTGTAGCTCTCACTAAAATCTGTACTTATATTCAGGCTGCTTGTGGTTATTGAGGTATCGGTAATATTATTCATAACCGAGCCTGCGGCAACCGAATAATCACTTTTGTCAGCTAAATTATTATCAATAGACTTATTTATTATTTCAAAATTTGTCATTGAATTCATTGTATAGTCAAAGAAAACAGAGTTTGGTGATGACGCCATCAATTTCAATTTAAAGTTCATTTCCTTGATATTGTCAACAGTAAATATTGGCTTAAATGAATTAGAGCCTGCACCCTTGGTGTATTTTGACAGCCTAAAGGATAATGCAGTAGGTGCATTTGTAGGGTCGGCAACATATGCAAACAGTATATAATCACAATACTTATCGCTTGCACTGTTGTCGGCGTCCTGCAGCTTGTCGTCGGCATCAAGAGAAGTATTACTCGTGGTAACAAACTCATTAATTGCATCTGTTATATTTGTTGATGAGCTTGAACTTTCAAACTTAACCTTAACAGCCGTTTTGATATACTTATCAAGATTACGCTGCATAAGCGAAACACTGCGTTGACATTCGGAAATTTTTGTCGCCCTTTGGTACTCTTCGCTTGCTATAAAAATAGCCTGGAAAGAGAGTGACGAAACTATCGCAAGGATTGCTACAGTAGCAATCAACTCAACAAGCGTAGCACCACGCTTACTTTTTGCTTTTTTGCCAATACGGCGAATAGTGCCGGATTTAGTATTCATACAACCTCTCCCTCCTTATTTTTCGATATTGACTTCACCTTCACAGCTTACATATCCATCACTTGAATAATATGTATATGTGGTTACCTTGTATACGGAATAATCCTCGGTAGAAGTGCCGGACTGCAGCTTCCTGTTACTTACATCTATGATGTAGTATTGCTTTTTCACGCCGGAATCTCCGGTCAAAGAGCTTTCGCTTGTAATTTGCTCTATTTCAGCGTATTGATTCGGATCATAGCTCTTTACAGCCGCACCGGAAGGATCTCTTACAGAGTAAGCATCAATAGCAGTATCGTAAGCAATCTTAGCTGTAAATGCGGCATTAAATACAGGAGTGCTGTAAGGATTATTAAATATGACCTCTATACTTTCCTGAGGGGTTTTGCCGTCGTCAATGCCCTTATCGAAATTAGTTTTAATACAGCTCAGAATAATGTCACAGTTACGCTGTGCTACCGACTGGGCGTCGTCCTTTTCGGCACCCAGCATTACGGAGCGATAGCTCATAGACAAACCGCCTACCGACGCACCCACCGCTATCATCAATATCATAACGGCAACAATCAACTCAACTAAGGTCAAGCCTTTTTTGTTATTCAGTTTTTTGAAAGGCTTTTTCAGCTGAATCTTTTTTGTCATTAGTAGTACTCCTTTAAAATTACAACGCTTGTGGTTTCACCTACACATTTATAGTTGCTTCCCGTTAAGTCTGCTCTATCCTTCAGTATTCCACCGCTGTAAATATTAACACCTTCTGTTTCGTCGGAGCTGTAGCAAGGTATTTTATACGAGCCCTTTTTAAATGTAATATAGTCAACCACAGTTCCGTCACTGAAGGTTTTCTTTATTGTAAGGTCACCCGATGAAACATAAAGCTTATTGCACTTATTTGTTCCTGTGCCGGAAACATTCTTATAGAGAAGTGCTGTTACATCTGCACCTACAGTAATAGCTGTGTTGCCGGAAATATCGCTTTGACCGATACTCTTGGCACCCGAGCCGGTTATACTGCTGACAGCAGACGGGGTAGGAATGAAGCTTGAGAAGAAGCTTGAGAAACCTCTTGTAATACCGCTCATATTACTGCCGCTGTTATTAACACTGCCTATTGAGCCTGGAGTACCGCCACCGGGAACAGTTGATTCCTCCGGAGCGTTGTCAGTGAAATAATCGCGTGCCTCATCCGAGAACAAATCCAGTCCTTCAGGTATAGTTGAATACACACCCTCATGGGCTGTATACTCTTTGCCGTCATACTTAACTGTAAAGTCGCACATTACTACAAGCTTGCAGCTGCCACTGCCACAGTTGCCATACAGCTCAAAGGAACCGTTGCCGCCGGCCTCCTTGGAAATAACCTTGCTGGCAGGAATTGATGTTCCTTCATAACTAACCGACGGGCCGATTGTAAGCACAACCGTTGGTGCACTTAACTCAATATGAACCTGATTTTTAACATTAAAGTCGGCTTCTCTGAACCACTGGAAGTTCATTGACCTGCCCGCATACATTCGGTAATAGCCGGTTGTTGTCGGTGAGAAGTTAGGTGATACAAACAGATTCACCTTTTCTCTGTCGTTTTTATAAGTAAAGTAGTCCTTACTGTTGGAGTAATTATCGCCATTTGTCAAGAACCTGCCCTTATCGTCGGTAATTTCGATTGCTGACTCAACTCCGGTTTCTTTACAGCCTGAGTGAATTGTACCGCCGTTTTCATAGTAGCGTTCTAAATCCGCTGACAAGTCGGCATCCTTCGTTTCTGCTTTATAGACACTCTCTGTTACGGTTTCCCAGTTTCCGGCATTAAACAGTTCTTCGCCTGACTTTATTTTGTAATAGCCGGCTGTTTTTGTAAAGGTTTTGTTAGCGTCTTTGTAAATACGCCCGTCGCCGTTGCTGGTGAAGAATGTTACATTATTAATCAAGTGAATATATACATACTCCTTGTTGTCCGAACCAAAGTACTGAACCCTTGGACTGCTTTTTGTGGTTATACAGTTATTTTTTATTACCAAAAAGGCACATCTAAAGCCGGGATGATACTCAGTATTTTGCGTCATATATGATACTAAGCCATAGCCGCCAACCCTAGTACCATCATCATAGTACCATCCATACTCATTTTTTAATGTCTCATTAACATGGTTAGTTGCATTAGGTGCCACACTTTCAGCAATTCCGCCATACAGATAAATACCTTGGTTATATGCATACATACCGGCTCTTTGGTCATTTGATTCGACCTTGATTGCACGGTCATACACTACAGGGAAATAGGTTCTTATGTTCGCACCATCTGCACCTGCCTCAACCGACGGCGCATAATAGAACTTATCACCGGTTACCGCATTTGTATCCCACTCCTGATATCTCTGTAAAAGTATACTCTGAGAGTTGTCTGTACCTTGTCCATATGAATTTTCATTCAAGGCAGACTGCTGACCGACCATCAAAAACTTACCGTTGGAAACGCCGGTAGGACTTGACGGATTTTCTGACGCTACTTCGCCCTCAAATACATACTTTGTTGTTATAACAGCGTCAAAGGACAGATCGCCTTTATTTTGGGTAACATTGTTGTTGTACTTGCCTGTGATATTCTCAGCTGTAACAGAATATTTTCCGTTGCCAAGGTTTTTAATTCTAAAGTAAGTACCCTCGCCGCCTACAATAGCTTTAATCTTGCCGCCCATACTGTCAATGTAGCTATTGCCAACATTAGCGGTTGGATTTTCAAGCTTTTGCTTAACCAGCTTTACAAAGTCCTGTGCGTCCTGCTCGTTGGAAAAGCTTTTGCGAACAATTGAGTCGTCATCAAGCTGCAAAGCTACAATAAAGCTTTCCTTACCGGCTATAGTAGGCAGTTCAGCCTGTGTAACTGTGCCAAGCTTTATCATATCCTGCATAGAATCCAAACCACTCTTAGCAGAAATATATGCCTGCCTTGTGTTCATGTCTGATCCCGTTTCATTGTTTTGCAAAATTGCCACTGTTGTAATGCCGCCTGTTACCATAAGCAGAAACAGGCTTATTACAAGTGCCAAAGCAAGAGAAAATCCCTTTTTGTTGTTAAACTTATGCTTATTTAACATAGTCTCACTCTCCATTCGATAAACTCATATACCTTTTTATCCACTAATAACACCATACATGCCAAACATTGCAGTAACGATAGAAATTACTACAAATCCAACAATAACAGCAATAATAACCGTCATAGCAGGTGTCATAGCGTCCGTCATTGCTTGGGTTGCGTCATTAGCCTTATCCTCATACATACCGGCAATTTTTGTAAGAGAATCGGACAGCTGACCACTTTCTTCACCTACCCTAACCATTGAGGTAAACAAGCTATCAAATACAGCCTTATATCTGTTCATAGAAACATTTATAGGAGTACCGATTTTTACATCCTCAATAACCTGGCTAAGGCAGTCCTTCATATATAGGTTTGTAATTACATCTCGTGCCAATGTAAGTGAGTCTAATATGTTTACACCACTCTCGGTTAGTGTTGCCATCATATTAGCAAAACGAGCAACATTGGTTAATCTGAACACTTCGCCTATAATTGGAATTTTAATGGAAAACTGTGCACAGCCCATAGCAAATGTATAGTTTTTCTTGCGAAGTACGGAAAAAGCAACACACAACGCAATAATAACTATCAACAATAACCAGCCCCAATGGATTATAAAGTCCGACATACCCATGGTTATTTGGGTAATTGCAGGAAGCTCTGAGCCAAAGCCCTCAAACAAATCCTTAAAGGCAGGCAGTACGACTATACTCATTACGATAATAAGAGCAATAGTCAGCACCAGCAAGAATGCAGGGTACATCATAGCACCTCTGATTTTACCGCTTAGTTTAATTTCCTTTTTCAGCAAGCGAGAGCATTGCTCAAAAGCCTCGTCAAGCTTACCGTTGGCCTCACCGGCCTGTATAATATTTATATATAACAAAGGAAATGTCTTAAAAGCACCCATAGCTCGTGAAAGCGTTAAGCCGTTGTACAGGTTAATGCTTATATCACGAAGAATTTGACGCATTTTTTTATCCTTTTCAGAATCTATCATAACCTCCATAGCTATAGAAAGAGAAATACCCGAACGCATCATCAGTGCCATTTGGTGAAAGAACACAAGCATTTTATTCTTCTTTAGCTTTAGGTCATGTACATCCTTGTTACCGCCGATTTCCATATCCCATATGGATTTTTCCTCTTCCTTGCCTGCTTCGGTAACAGATAAAGGATTCAGATTTCTGGCACGGAGGTTTTTTCTTACCTCCTCTGCACTGTCGGCGATCATTTCATTTTTATATTTTCTGTTTTTCTCATTTACGGCAACATATAAATACTTTGGCATTGGCTATTACCTCCTTTTTAGGAAGGCAGCAGTACCACCCATATTTGCGTTATTTCTGAATGCCGGCGGAATGTTAGCATTTCCGCTTGCAGGCATACCCTGCATACCCTGCATACCAGATGCAGCACCCTGCTTCGGCTTCTCGTCAAACAGATCATTTTTACCGGCTTCAAAGCTGTATTCATAGGCTGTTTCAGGAGAAATAATACCCTGTGCAAGCAAATTGTCGATAGACATTTTTCTGGTAATCATACCCGCACCCTGGTTAAGCTCGATAGATTGCTCGATTTGCGGAATTTTATTTTCTCTAATCAAGTTAGCTATAGCTGAGTTTACAAACATTATTTCAAACATACCTATTCGGCCCTTAACGTCGCACCTTGGCAGAAGTCTTTGTGAAACAACCGCCTTCAGTGTTGTTGAAAGCTGGCTAAGTGCCTGCTTTTGTCTTGCAACCGGATACATATCAATAAGACGGTCAATAGTTTTAGCCGCACTTTCTGTATGCAGTGTTGAAAATACAAGGTGACCTGTTTCAGCGGCTCTAAGTGCAATTTCCATAGACTCAAGGTCACGAATCTCACCCATTAGAATAACATCAGGGTCTTCACGAAGTGCCGACTTTAGTGCTGAAGAATAGCTGGCACTGTCTTCGCCCATTTCACGCTGGTTAATAATGCAGTGGTTTGGTGTGTGCATATACTCAACAGGATCCTCCAGTGTAATAATATGCAGGTTTTTTACCTTATTGATTTCATTTATAATTGCCGCCAGTGTAGTGGACTTACCGCTACCTGTAGGCCCCGTAACCAAAACCAAGCCCTCTTGCAAAAGTAATATTTTACCCAATGACTCCGGCAGGTTTAGGTCTGACATTTCCGGTGGGTTTTCTTTAATAATACGCATTACAAGTGAAGAACCGTGTCTTTGACGAAATGCATTTACTCTGAAACGGGCACAGCCCTCAAGTGCATAGGAGCAGTCGTAGTCACCGGTTGACAGAAAATCTGCCAAGCCGTCGCTAGGCAATACCTGTGCAATGTAGCCTAAAACCGTTTCATCGTCAAGAGCGTCAAAGCCTTCAAAATATGTTACAACACCGTTTACTCTGTACGCCGGCACATTGTTGCTGGACATATGAATATCAGACGCATTGTTCTCAACGGCAAATCGAATCATATCCTCAAATTCCAATTTGTAACACCTTCCTCTCTAAATATTTTTTATTCTTCCTGATAAACCTCTGCAACAGTGTCGAAGTATGTTTCAAAGGTGATTACACCCTCAACAAGCAATCTTCTAAGATTTTCCTTCATTGAAATCATACCGTCTTCTATTGCAATATCGTTTAGCTCCTCGGTAGTTTTATTCTCATGAATAGCGTGCTTGATTTTGTTGGTTACAATCATTATTTCATGCACTGCGGTACGGCCCTTGCTTCCTGCAAAGTTGCAGCGTTCACAGCCGCCTTTTTTTGCGTCATACAATGTTATGTCGCTGTCAAGCGGCATACCTATCATACCAAGCTCGCTTTCGGTAGCCTTATGCGGTATTCTACAGTAAGGGCAAACCTTTCTTACAAGCTTCTGTGCTATAACGCCAAGCAGTGACGATGACACCATAAACTTTTCAACGCCCATATCTATCAGTCTTACAACCGAGCTGGCCGCATTGTAGGTATGTATTGTCGACAATACCAAGTGACCTGTAATAGCCGCAGACGCTGCTATTTCGGCAGTTTCCTTATCACGAATCTCACCAACCATTATAATGTCCGGGTCTTGTCGCAATATAGAACGCAAAACACTTGCAAAGGTAAGACCTGCTTTTTCGTTAATATTAACCTGTGTAATTCCCGGTATAACCATTTCTACAGGGTTTTCAACTGTAATAATATTAGTTTCGTCATTGTTAAGCTGTGACAGGCCTGTGTAAAGCGTTGTAGATTTACCGGAGCCTGTAGCACCTGACAAAAGTATAATACCACGGTTGCTGTGAAGCAGGGTTTCAAACTTTTCTTTATTTTCTTCTATAAATCCTATGCTGTCTATTTCCAGCTTAACACCTAGGGCAGTTGTAATTCTGATAACTATTTTCTCACCAAAAACACCCGGCAGGTCAGAAACACGCATATCAATTTTTGTTTGTCCCACAGTATAGTGCAAACGACCGTCCTGCGGTATTCTTTTTTCTGCAATATTCATTCCCGATATAAACTTTATACGGCTTATAATTGACGGTGCAAGCTGCTTTGATATTCTTGTATATTCACGCAGCTTACCGTCTATACGGAAACGAATTCTCATATCTTCTTCCTGCGGCTCAATATGAATATCCGACACCTTCAGATTTACGGCATCCTCAAACATTTTGTTTACCAGCTTTATAATAGGCTGGTCTTCAATGTCTTCTTCCTGTTCATCTGCCTTTTTATCGTCCATCTGCATTTGCTGCATAATGTATTCCTGTGCTTCGTCATACATTTTTGCCTGCTGGTCAGAGCTGAACATTTCGTCCTGCTTCGCCTTAATTTGCGACGGTGTGGAAACAACCATTCTAACCTTTTTCTTTATATAGCTGGATACAGTTGAATTCACACGGTAATCAAGAGGATTCGATGTAGCAAATACAAGTCTGCCATTTTGTTCATCTATAGGTACTATATTGTAGTCACGCATCATATTTTCGGGTATAACTGAATGCATACCCTCCGGTATAGCCTTTACGGACAGGTCGACCATTTCCAGGTGCATTTTCTCTGCAAGCGTAGCGTAAATGTCCCATTCGCTTACAAGTCCCTCAAGCACCAGTGCCTCCTCCAAAGTAACAGAGTCGTCGTCCTGGTATTTTTGCTGCACCTTTTTAATATTTTTCAGTGAAACAAGCTCCTTGGCAATAAGGCTATTTTGAATGTTGAATTTAGAATTCTTCATACTAAGCTTCACCCCGATTTTATAAAATGCTTAAATACAAATTAATTAAAAATGCTAAAAGCTGATGCAGAACTATGGTTACAAAAACTCCTATACAAATTGACGGCCCAAAGGGAATGTAATTTTCCGTTTTCTTTTTTCTTATGGCATTTGCGGCAAGTGTAACAAGTATAAGTACAAATGCGGCAAGTATGGCTATAAGCAGTGCCATGGCTACATTCGGAAAGCCTGTTGCTATGCCTACGGCAGCAAACAGCTTTACATCGCCAAAGCCCATACCGTCTTTTTTTGCTACAAGCATTGTAATTAAATTTACTGCAATTATAAGCAGTCCTACGCTTATGCCCCCCGCCAGCGGCGACCACCAATTTTTAATTAAGTATTGGCTGTGAGTCAGGTCATAATACGCAAATATTAACGAAAGCACAGCCGCCAGCACTGCAAACTGGTCGGGTATTATAAAATACTTTCCGTCTGACAGTATAATCATAGTAAGCACAAAGGTTAAAAGCATTACTATAAGGCTGTACCAGCTAAAGCCAAACACCATATACACAAGTGCAAAGGCCGCACCGGAAAGCAGGCTGCCCAATATATACAGCGGCTTTCCTATAAAGCGTTTGCCCTCAAGCATATCCTGTGCCGGCTCCTCGTCATAGTCGCACAGCCACTGTGCAGGCACTCTGTTCAGCAGTGCTACTCCCGCAATATACAGCAGTACGCCTGCAAGTGCCGCCACAGCCGCCAGCGCTATGTTAAACGCTGTAGGTTCTACAAATATATTCATAGCCCCGGTTTAACCTACGGCTTCCGTTGCAGCTGTGGATGCCGACTCTGTGTCAAAGTAGTACAGCGTTATGTTCATGGTAACACTGCTGTCCTTTGAGCCTTCTTCACCACTTATGTTGCAGCTGTTTACATAGTAACAGCCCTTTGAGTTTTGCTCAAAGAATTTCAGCATACTAAGTGCAGTGTCGTAGCTGCCGCTGTAGCCAAGGGCAATATTAACGAATTTTACAGGGTAACCGCTGTTGGAGGTTCTGTTCATAGTATCCTCCTGCGGCTCTCCCAGGCTGTAGTTTTTCAAAACAATGTTTCTGTTTGAACAATACTCTTCAATTTCTTTTGTACAGGTGCTAAGGTCAACAAAAAGCTCCTCTTGCTTTCTGTTGTATTCGTCCTGATTTTTCTTAATTTCTGCCTCTATTTGTTTTTGCTGTGACAGTGCAGTGTCGTACTCTGCTATCTTTTTAACATTTGCGTCATGCTCGCTCATAAGAGACGGTGCGTTACTAATAAGCGACATACCAATGGTCATCCAAAAGACAACTGCAACCAAAATAGCCGCCACCAGCACAAACAAAAACTTAGGTATTTTATTTAACTGATCCATTTCTTTACCCCCTTGCCGTTATGCGTTGGTAGCCGCTTCTGTAGCTGTTTCTACGCTTATAGCACTGCTGCTTTTTAATGTACTGTATCTTTCCTGCTCCTCTTCGGTATCTACCACATTGTGCAGGGTAAGTGTAAAGTTATAGGCCTTGCTACCCTTGTCCTCACTTTGCGATACATTAATTGTGTTGTCTATAACAAAGAAGCCGTCCTCTGTAATATTTTCCTTTAGCTTTAGGTACTCCTTAAAGCCGTTTATTACGCCGCTAACAGGTACATTAATTTCGGGTGTTCCGTCTGTTTCGCCATCGCTATATGTAAGGCTGTAGCCGCCTATAGACTCCACCTTGTCAACCACCTGCTTTTTGGTCTGCTCCAGTGTTTCGCACATAAGCACAGGTGCCTTTGTAAGCTTGTTGGCGTCTAATATCTGATCCTCCAGCTTCTTTTTGGCGTCTGCCTGCTTGCTGAGCAGGTCAGCCGCAGATACATACTTTTCTTCCTTAAACTTTGCCTCGTCCATTGACTTTTGAACATTCAAAAATGCATAAAAGGCACTGCAGGACACTACCGTAAGTCCAACCAGTATTGTAAAGGCTACGGTAACTCTTTTGCCTATATTAATAGACTTTTCCTTTAGCGGCTGCAGTCCTACCATAAGGTTGTTTTTGTATTTGTCGCCGCAGTTCATCAGGTTGTTAAACAGTATGTAGCTGCCTGTTTTGTACTGCTCGTCACGGGCGTCTATGTCCAGCTCCGGCAGTGCCATTTTGGTGTTGAATTGGTCGGTAATAACATCAACATCCTTGGCAACGCCCAGCTTTTTAATAGTACCGGCAACATGAGGGAAAAATCCCACATAGTCGCTTATAACCGCCTGGTCGATATTCAGGTCAAGGCTCATTGCAACAAGATTTATGTTGTGTACAATGTCGGTAACAATGTCGTCTCTTAGCTGGTCTATTCTGCGCATTGACGCAGGGTTGTTGTAGTTATAGTCCTTATCAAGTCCCCACTGCTTAATATACTTTATAGCCTCGGGTATAGAAAGCTGTCTGTCCTGTGCGACAATATCCACCGCCTCTATTAAAGGCGAACGGTATGTGTGGGTGTACAGCGGCAGAGAATCCCTAACCAATACCACACGCAGTGCACAGTAGTCTATTGACAAATAGCATACGGTTTTATTGTAGGTATATACAACATCACGGGCAACCTTTAGCGCCGCAACATCGGCAGGCACAATTTTTTGCAGGGTAAGCCCCATTTCCGTAAATCTTCTGCCAAGCTCTGTAGACAGCTCTCTTGGTATAGCAAAGGCTCTGGAGGTAAGCTCCGGAATTTCCTTTGGCGGAGTGCCGTAAGTAGTTGTAATTACAGAGAACTTGGAAACCTCCTCTTGGAGAATTTCCTTTAGGTTGTCTACAGCGATGCTGTTCAGCACCTTTTTGTTGCAGCGTGCATGCTGAAACTCGGAAGTAACAAGGTCAAACTCCTCTACAAGCAGAATAACCTCCTTAACCTCCGGTCTTTTCATTTCACGCAGGCCGTCATGAACCATTGTGGCAAACGCCTTTGGCACCTCCCACACTGTTTCCTTGCCCTCCATATACTCTCTGTCAAGAGGCTTTATGTAAGGGGCGGTAAAACGGTAAGAAAGGTCTACGGTTGCCTCTTTTTTCTGCTCCTTTTCCTTTAGGATAGGCTCACAGCAGGTAAGGCACATATAGTCCTTGGAAACCTGTACTATTACTGATTTCAAAAATAAACACCACCTAGTTTTTTTATTTTTATATAGAGCCGTTTCGGCAAATTTAACTAATTATACAAGCAAAGCAATAAACAGCTTCTGTTTTGAATTAAAGGCGAAATCATATAATTAATCATTAAATTATTATTATAACACAGATATATTGCAATTGCAAATTTTATTTATAAAATGCGTAAGGCTCGCACACAGCGAGCCTTACTTTTTATTAAATTACGGAAAATTTATTTTACGGTAAAGTAAATTACATATCGTCTACTTTAACATCTGCGAATGCGATCTTATTGTCGTCATCAACTGAAGCCAACTGAGTAAGGGCACCATCACCTGAAAGAGTAACAGTATTGCCATCAATGTCTTTAGCATCGGTAGCATTTACAAAAACACACTTCTGAGCAGCTTTATTCCAGTATGGCTGATAATCCTTACCGTTGTATGAAACCTTGCCGAAGCCATCAGCAATGCCCTTTACAGCAGCTACCTCTTGAATCACGATATTAGCATGATCTGTCTTAGCATCGTGAATAGTTACAGAAGGAGTTGCAAATTTACCGCTGTCAAGCGTTACTGTCTTACCGGACTTATAAACCTCATTATTGCCTGAAGCTATGTAAGACTGACACTCTTTAACTGCCAGCTCAATTGACTGAGCGTTTGAAAGAGCACCGTTCTTGGAAGCAGTGTTGATAATTGAGTTTACAACAGGAATTGCGATAGCTGCCAGGATAGCCAGAATAGCGATAACTACTACCAACTCAACCAGTGTGAAACCCTTTTTGCTGTTTTGAAGTTCAGCTTTTTTTGTTGTGATTGCATTTGTCATTTTAAAATTTCTCCTTTTAAAAATATAATAAAATGTATCGTGAAAGTTGAGCATACCACCACGAGCCTTTTCCGCACAGCCCGATATGCACTTTCTTAGTACGGTTGTTATTATAACATCCCTGCAGTCATATGTAAATACACATATTGTTAAAATTTGGAGTATTAAATTTGTTCAAAAAGGCTTAATATATAAAAAGCTTATTGTATCTCGATAAAAGTTCGTCATTATCACGATTGAAGTGCCGACTTCGAATAATTGTTCTGCCAAGAAATAATGTCATATTTTCCTACAACATAGCCTCCGTCGCTTTCGGTGGAAATCTGACAAAGGTTATACGACATTGCCGGCGGCAGTGTACTGCCGTTTATATCTCTTAACAAATGACCGCCGTGACCGTCGCTTACCAGCAGTATACAGCTGTCGCTTGTTTTGTCCCATACCGGAACAAACTTTTCGCCGAAAACGGTTTTATACTCAAGCGCAGCCTCAATTGAGTTTTCCTTAATAACATCGCTTAACGACGGCTTAATGCCCTTTTTAATGCCGGGGTAATTATCGGCGGTTTTGTTTATGTACTCAGCCTGTGCCGTTCTAACGGCATACTCAATGGTTTGTGCATTGGCTACAGCGGCATTTTTTGCGGCTGAGTTTAATATGGAGTTTACCACAGGAATGGCAATAGCCGCCAGTATAGCAAGTATAGCAATAACCACTACCAATTCCACAACCGTAAAGCCCTTTTTGCTTTTGTAAAATATTTTGCTTGTCATTTTTCAGCCCTCTTCTTTCTTTTGCTTTATCTTATCTTAATTCTTTTATCATCTTTTTCATTATCATAAATCCTGTACCCTATACTATATTCCTATACTATATTTCTATACTATATTCCTATACTATATTTCTATACTATATTCCTATACTATATTAATGTTACCTTTTTCTGCGTATAAACGAGCCTGCCGGTATTTCAACGGCACAAGGCACCGCAAGCTTTTCCATAGGGTGCGGTGCCGACTGCACCGACTCGCCGTTGTGGTTGAAAATTTTCTCTGCCGTTATTTTAAAGGACTCGCCCATAGGCGGCAGAACATCGAGCTGTTCGCCCACAGAAAATTTATTTTTCTGCGTTAAATAAGCAGTGCCGTTTTCCCAACTGTCACAAATAGCCACTACATCATATTCACGAATATAGCCGCCGTTGGAATGTACCTGCCCCGGCTCCTTGCCAAGGAAAAAGCCCGTGCTGTACTCACGGTGGCTGATTTTGTTAAGCTCCTCGCCTATCCATGCCGGCAAGGTGTAGCCCTGCTTATCCTTATAATACAGGTCTACCGCACTGCGGTAAGCGTGGGTGGTTACAGCCGCATAATAAGCCGACTTTGCCCTGCCCTCTATTTTCAAGCTGGTAATGCCGCTTTCGATAAGCTGCGGAATGTAGTCTATCATACACATATCTCTGGAATTATAAAGATATGTTCCGTCAGCGTCTTGCTCTACGGGGAAAAACTGCCCCGGACGGTTTTCTTCGTACAGGTGGTACTTCCACCTGCAGGGCTGTGCACAGTCGCCACGGTTGGCGTCTCTGCCTGTCATATAGGCAGAAATCAGGCATCTTCCGCTAAAGGATACGCACATAGCACCCTGCACAAAGCACTCAATTTCAAGCTTCCTTGGCACCCTTGCCCTAATTTCGGCAATGTCCTCAAAGCTTAGCTCTCTGGCAAGCACCACCCTGCTTGCACCCATATTGTACAGTGTGTTGGCAGTGTGATAGTTCATAATTCCCGTTTGTGTAGACATATGAATATCAACATTTGGTGCATATTTTTTAGCTAAATCCATTACACCAATATCCGCAACTATTACAGCGTCTGCTCCACAGCTGTTTAAAAACTCGAAATACTGCGGCAGTCTGGCTATTTCCTTGTTGTCGGGTACTGTGTTGCAGGTAACATACAGCCTTGCACCGACTGCATGGGCTTTTTTTACTGCCGAAATAAGCTGGTCGTTGTCAAAATTTTTAGAGGCAGTACGCATGCCAAACTCCTTGCCCGCCAGATAAACGGCGTCTGCACCAAACCTAAGGGCGGCGTCTAGGCTTTCTTCCTCGCCGCAGGGTGCAAGCACCTCTGTGGGGTGGTTGTATCTGAATATTGGCAAATTTATCACCTATCCTTTCTTATATTGCTTTGGCATTAGGCTGTTTTTTGACTGAATTTTTTTATTATAAGTACTTGCAGAGCCGCAGAAAACAGCACATATTCATAACAGACATTCGTTTTTGCACACTCTGCCAATAAAAAATTTTCCGCACTGTATTACGGGAAAACGGCTTTCCGAAAAAGTAACGAAAAGCCGTTTAATTTTAATGGTTATATTATGACAAACCGGCCGCTGCCATATTTGACTGGTGCTCTGCAAATGTAGAAGCATAGTAAGCCTTTGCCTCCTGTGTGGTTGTAGCAGAACGGTGACAGAAGTAATAGTAGTTTGTATCGTCCGGATTAATTGCGGCGTCAATAGCGTCAAGTCCCGGATTACATATTGCTCCCGGCGGCAAGCCGGAAATATCGTAGGTGTTGTAGTTGCTCTTGAAAGTAGCCGCTATTTCGGACGGAATATCGTCCTGTGCACTGTATGGATAGTAAAGAGTAGCGTCAGACTTCAGCTTGTCCAAATCAAGGTCGCCAAACGGTGAAACGCCGCCTGAGTCTATAGTGGAAAGTCTGTTATAGAATACCGAGGATACCACATACATATCCTTTGTGTCGGCGGCCTCTGCCTGTACAAGAGACGCCATTTTAACAACATCGTTAATCGTTTTGCCCTTGTCCTCTATAATAGTTTTAAGAGTAACGGCGTCTGTATAGCCGCTGACATTTTGAGTATCAACGCAAATTTTCTGTTGGAAGTTGTTTAAGAAGCGGCGAACGCTGTCCTTTGCGTCCTCGCCAATGTAGAATTCGTAGGTATCCGGGAACAAATATCCCTCAAGCCTGTAAACGCACTTGTCGTTTTCAGGTATATCCTTTAGGAACTCAAACTCATCGTCAAAGTCATGAGAGTTGCAGTAGCTTAGGAACTTGTCTGCCTTGCAAACCTTTTTGTCCTCAAGTGCCTCGGCAACCTGCATAACCGTCATACCCTCTTTAAACTGTACGGTAACCGTATCGGTAAGAGCCTGACCTGACCTTAGGGCACTGAGTATAGCCTCGTAGTCCATATTTGGACGCATATTGTATATGCCCTCTTCAAAGCCTGTGGTTTTATTTGTAATGGTAGCAAACAAACGGAAAAACGGCTCATTTTTAATAAGGTCGTTTTTAACCAGCATATCCACAACATCGTCAAAGGTTACATCCTTGTCAAGGTCTAAAACAACATTTTCTCCGTCCTCCGGACGGTTAATGCCAAGCAGGTCGCTCATACCGTTCCAAATGTACATACCCAAAACCACCGATATTGCCACAACCATACACAGCCAAATTAAGCGGAACATACAGCCGTTTTTCTCTGCCTTTGCCTTTTGGCGTGCCTTTTCGGACTTGCGGTAATTCTTTAGGGCCTTCTTTTCCTCCTTGTACATTTTATGCTTCTGCTCAGCGTTGGAAAAGCTGGAAATCTCCTCGGAGGCGTCTTTGGTTTCAATATCCTCTATGCCAAACATATTCTCATCGGCAAGAGCGTCATCCTCCGGAACCTGGTCGGCGTCGGTATATTTGTGCAGAGAATATTTGTCGGAAAAATCATCTGCCATCATTTTAGACGGTGCGTCGGTATCTATGCCGTTCTCATCGTCGGCGTTATTATTGTCATTATTATTGTCGTTATCAATTTCAAAATTATATTTGTCTGTACCCTTGGTGCTTTCAGACCTGCTGTCTGTATTGCTTTCATCGGCACCGGTGCTTTCTTCTGTGCCGATACTGTCAGCTGTCGGCGGCACCGCATCGGTATTTTCGGCTGCGGTATTAATGTTAAGCTTAAAGGCTTCTACACGCTTTTTTCTTGCCGCCTCAATATCAGCAGAAAAGTCAGTTTTAATGTCGTCACTCATTAGCTGTGTTCCTTTCTTCAAGTCATAAGACCTAATAGTATTGGCTGTAGAAATTGCACCATATACCAGTACATATAAATATAGCAATATACAGCACAGCTTTGCAAATTATATAATAACCTAAATTTCACTTTTTTGCAATAAATTTTGTAAAATTATCTGTAATTATGTAATCTACACAGCTGTCAAAGCGGCCGTGCAAAATACAGCGGCTTACGCAGGCACTAAAGCACAGGCCCACCCTTACGCCTGTAAAATCAGCAAGGTACCTGTCGTAATAGCCCTTGCCGTAGCCCATTCTGTAGCCGTTTCTGTCAAATGCAAGGGCAGGCACAAGTATAAGTGCCGACTTATCCTCTGCCCTGTTGTCAGGGCTTGGCGTTGGCTCCGGCACGCCAAAGGTGCCTCTGCTAAGCTGCCGAATACTGTCAATAAAGTAAAACTGCATATCAGATGTATGTGGTATGCAGTATGGAACGGCAACCCTTTTGCCAAGCTCAAGGGCATAATTAATAATCCTGTCTGTGCTTACCTCATCATTAATAGACGCATATGCATAAATTGTGCGGGCGTTTTTAAACATTTGGCTGTCTGCCAGCGTTTGAAAAATTTTGTCACTAAGCTGCTGCCTTTGCAGAACAGACATTTCACGGCGTACAGCCCTGTATTTTTTTCTTAGCTGATTTTTACAGCTGCCAAGGCTTGCCTTAATCATAATTATATGGGCACTGGAGTGATTCTAATACAGTATTGGCAGTTTCTTTATTTTTAAACAGCTCAAGCAGCTGCAGTGCAAAAGGAATTGTTGCACCCATACCCTTGCCTGTTACAACCAAGCCGTCTGTTACTGCAAACTCGTTTACATACTCTGCACCCTCAAGCTTGTTTTCAAAGCCCGGGAAGCAGGTTGCTTTTTTGCCGTTAAGAATACCCATTTCGCCAAGCACAGACGGTGCGGCACATATTGCACCGATAACATAGCCCTTTTCAACACAATAATTAATACACTGGTGAACTATTAAGGATACCCCCAGATTTATAGTACCCGGCATACCGCCCGGCAAAACTATACCACGCAGATTTTCAAAAACAATTTCAGCCTCGTTAATATCTGCTGTTACGGTTATTTTGTGTGAAGATGTTACCTGCTTGCCGTTTGTACCCACAGCAACGGTTTGAACATCCAGCTTTCCTCTTCTTAAAATATCTACTGTTGTAAGTGCCTCTGTTTCCTCGAAGCCGTCTGCTAAAAATACATAAATCATAATAAAATAAACTCCTTTCATATGTCGGCAATACTGCCGATTTTACACAGAATATTTCCGTGGAAATACTCCGCACTTTGAAAAATTACAGCTCTGCCTCCCTTTTTGCCAGCTCAAAAACCTCGTCGCTTATATCCTCTATAGACCGTGGCTTGCCGTTTCTTGCACAGCTTACCACATTCCAGTTGAGTATTTGTGCGGCATACAGGGCAGAATTTCTGCATTCCTTTAAAAATTCAAAATTCTTCTCATGAAGATCCTTTTTATTTTCGTCGCCGTTATAGCGTTTTGCAAGAAGCTGTTGAGAAACCTCAACAGGCATATCAAGGTAAATTACAGCGTCCGGCTTTGGCAGCTGCAGCTGCTTGTACTCGTAGGTATCAAGCCAATGTAAAAACGACGGCTTTTCCCTGTTTGCAACCTTTGACAGCTGATATATTGCGTTTGATGTAGTATATCTGTCTGCAATAATTATACAGCCGCTGTTATAGTCCTTTTCCCAAAACTGCTTAAAGCTGGCATACCTGTCAACTGCATAAAAGGAGGAGGCGGCATAAGCGTTTACATCGTCCGGACTGGAGCCAAGCTCACCGCCCAAGTACATTTTTACAAGGGCCGAGGACGGGTTGCTGTAGTTAGGAAAGCTTATGTGCTTTACCCTTGGAAAGCTTTGCATAAGCCTTTGCGTAAGCTCTGCTGTCTGCGTTGCCTTGCCGCAGCCGTCAAGCCCCTCTATTACTATTAATTTGCCTTTACTGTTCATAATAACACCTTCACATATTATATAATCAGAAATTTTTAAAAAATTCTCTTACCTGCTGAGCTTTGCCGCAGGACATTTTGCCCTCCGGACAGGCACCGTTTAGGCAGCGAGGCCCTGCGTCCTTAAACAGTGCCGGAGCAACCCCTCTGCACAGCTTAAGCATTTCTATAGCAAGCTCTCTAATCTCCCACTGTGCCCTGTTGCAGCACCTGTGGTTAAAAAAGTTATGCAGAGAACGAACATTCATTGTAACTACTATTGAGGTAGTGCAGGCGTTCGGCAGAATAAAGCGTGCGTCCTCGTTTGCTTTTTTTATAAAGGCAGAGCACTGCTTTTTATTAATTTCCTTATATGCATTAATAATTTCATCCTGTGTGCCTGAAAGCAGGCTGCCGTCCTCGGACTCCTTTATGCTTTTGCACACAAGAGCATCTCTTACCGCAGAATACGCCCTGCTCTGCTGTTCTATGGCACTGTTGTACGCCTGCAAGGCCTGTGGACATTCTGAAATTGCCGGCGGTATAACAAAGCCGAAGCTGTTGCCGTCGACATATCGCTGCGACTGCTGGCTGTATGACGCTATTCTGTGTCTTACAAGCTGATGAGAGCAGGCTCTTGAAATACCGTCAATACCAAAGGTAAACGACACATGCTCCATAGGACTTTCGTGCCCCAAGGACGAAAGCATTTCAACAAAGGAGCGGCTCTTTTCTTCATCTAAGCCCTCCAGTATATTTTCCACCTTAGAGGGCGAATAGCACAGCTTTGCGGCGGCGGCTACAACCTGCTCCGGATTAGGCGTATGTGCTATCAGTTTAACAGTAATTGACATTTTGCTTTCCTCCCGATAATACCGATTTTTCAAAGGAGCACCGCACAGGTTGTGGCGGCGTGCGGTGCTGTTCTAAATAGATATTTTAACATAACAGCAGACATACTTCAACAAAAAAGCCGCAAATTAGTCGCAAATCTATTAAGTACCCCTACAAAATGTGTTAAAACAAAAAAGGAACTCCCTAAAAAATTTAGGAAGTCCTTTTAATTACCTGTGCTAGTATGCCATACTAAAATTACTCTGCAAAGCCCGACGCAACAAGCTGTACAAGACCGTCAACAGCAGCAGCCTCATCGTTGCCGTCTGCAATAATTTTAATTGTTGTACCGCCAACAATGCCCAAAGAAAGTACGCCAAGCAAGCTTTTTGCGTTTACCCTTCTTTCATCCTTTTCTACCCAAATAGAAGCCTTGTATTCATTGGCTTTCTGAATAAAAAAGGTTGCAGGACGAGCATGAAGACCAACCTGGTTTTGAACCTCTACTTCTTTAACATACATAATAAATCCCTCGCACTCATTGTAATTTGTTATCATGAAATTTGATATTGCTATTATAGCACAATAGAATAAACCGTCAAGAAAATTTAATAAAGTTTAGATTTTATGTCATTATTTTTTTAATAATGCTTTATTTTTTTAGTTATTTTGTCTATTGAAATATTCATTTTTAATTATTATTTTTTCCTGTTTTTTACAGCAAGTCACAAAATTACTGCAAAGTATACAAAATATTTGAGCAGTCTGTAAATAATACCTCTAAAATATTTATTGAGAAACAAAAATAACCGTACAATAAAATAACAAAGCTGTTTTAATGCCTTCGGTTGAAAAAGAACAGCTGTTATGATAAAATTAAGCTACTAATTTTTAAGGATGTACTAGCATATGGAACAATATTTAGAAATAGGCAAGGTTGTAAGCACACATGGCCTGCGAGGTGAATTAAGAGTCGACCCTTGGTGTGACTCTCCGCAGTTTTTATGCCAATTTAAAACACTGTATCTAAAAAAGGGTGAAACAAAGCTAAGCGTAAGCTCAAGGCCTCACAAAACCATTGCCATAGTTAAGGCAAAGGGAATTGATACTATTGAAGAAGCCGAAAAGCTTAGAGGAAGGGTTCTATATATTAACCGCAGTGACGCAAGGCTTGCACCGGGTGAGTACTTTATACAAGACCTTATGGGACTTGATGTAATTGACATTGACACAAGCAAAAGCTACGGCAAAATTACCGATGTTTTAAAAACAGGTGCCAACGATGTTTACCAAGTGACCGACGAAAAGAAAAAGGACTACCTTATACCGGTAATAGATGATGTTGTAAAGGAAATAGACATAAACGGCGGCAAGGTTTTAATTAAGCCCTTGAAAGGAATATTTGACGATGAGGATTGACATTATTACTTTGTTTCCGGAAATGTGTCAGGCTGTGCTGAACGAAAGCATTATTGGCAGGGCCGTCGCAAAAGGTGCTGTAGAAATAGTGTACCACCAGCTGCGTGATTATGCATATGACAGGCACAAAAGGGTTGACGATACCCCATACGGCGGCGGTATGGGTATGGTAATGAAGTGTGAGCCTATAGCCCTTTGCTTTGAGGCAGTATGTAACGAGCTGGGCAAAAAGCCGCATTTTATTTATATGTCACCTGTAGGCAGGGTGCTTAACCAAAGCATTGTAAAGCAAATAGCCTCCGGCTATGATAATATATGCATTCTTTGCGGCCACTACGAGGGTGTAGACCAGCGTGTGCTTGATATGCTGATTGACGAAGAAATTTCAATAGGCGACTATGTATTGACAGGCGGCGAGCTGCCTGCAATGGTGCTTGCAGACGCCGTATGCAGAATGCTGCCTGGCGTGCTTTCCAACGAGGAATGCTTTACCGAGGAAAGCCACTATAACGGGCTTTTGGAGTACCCGCAGTACACAAAGCCTGCTGTATGGCGTGAAAAAGAGGTTCCGCCTGTACTGCTGTCGGGCCACCACGAAAATGTTGACAACTGGCGCAGACAGCAATCGCTTATCCGCACTAAAAATATACGGCCGGATATGTTTGAAAAAACAGAGCTTACCAAGCTTGATAAAAAGCTGTTGGAAAACCGGTAGCCGCATATACTGCTGTTTTTACGGTACAGCAAGCAAACTTAACAAGCTGACAAAGGCGTAACAGTCTGAACTAAGACTGTTACGCCTTTTATGTTTATATCTTGGCAATTACAAATCTAAATCGTTAGCTACAAGGTCGTCGTAAGACTCTCTTTTAACTATTAATCTTGGCTTGCCGTCCTTTACCATAACAATAGCCGGACGAGGGTTACGGTTATAGTTAGACGCCATAGAGTAGTTATATGCACCTGTTGACAATACAGCCAGTATGTCGCCTACCTGAACATCGGCTACAGGAGTATCCTTTTGAATAAGGTCACCGCTTTCACAGCATTTGCCCGCTACCGTAACCTTTTCGTTTGGCTCTTGGTCAGCCTTTCCTGCGTTTACAACAGTATATTCAGACTCATACAGGGCATATCTGATATTGTCGGTCATACCGCCGTCAACAGAAACATAGGTGCGAATGTTAGGAATTTCCTTTCTGCCGCCTACGGTGTAAAGTGTAATGCCGGCCTCACCCACAACAGAACGGCCCGGCTCCATATAAATAAACGGTACAGGAATATCATTTTCTGCCGCCTTTGCCTTTACAGCCTTTGAAACAGCCGCCATATAGTTGTCGTACGGCACAGGGTTGTCATTCTCTGTATACTTAATGCCGTAGCCGCCGCCCAGGTTCAGCTCTGTAACTAAGTGACCTGTCTCTCTCTTAATTTGACCGATAAAGTCCATCATAACCTCTGCGGCCTTAACAAACGGGTCAATATCAAATATTTGTGAACCAATGTGGCAGTGCAGCTCTGTTAAATCAACATTGTCAAGCTTTAGCGACTCCTTAACAGCAGCCATAGCTTCGCCTGTTTCAAGTGCAAAGCCAAACTTAGAATCAATTTGACCTGTCATTATAAAGTTGTGTGTGTGTGCGTCAATACCCGGCTTAATACGCATAGATATTTTAACAACCTTATTTTTCTCTCCGGCAATTTTATTTAAAAGCTCAAGCTCATAGAGGTTGTCAACAATAATTTTACCTATATTATAGTCCAAAGCCATTCTCAGCTCTGCCTCTGTTTTATTGTTGCCGTGGAATTGAATTTTCTCAGGTGGAAAGTTTGCTTTCATAGCAGTGTAAATTTCGCCGCCCGATACAACATCAAGCCCCATATTTTCGCTGTCTGCAAGCTGAACCAAAGCCTTACAGCTTAGGGCCTTGCTGGCATACATAGGAAGTCCTTTTCCGTCATAATGAGTTTTTATTGAATTTACATACGATTTACAAGTGTTTCTTATAGTGGCTTCATCCATTACATAAAGGGGTGTACCAAACTCTTTTGCAAGCTCTAATGTATCACAGCCGCCAATAGTAAGATGTCCCTTTTCATTTACATTTAAACAATCGTTTACAAACATTGCTTACATTCCCTTCATTTTAAATTAATGAACAAATGTATTATACATTATTTCAGCTGCATTTTTCAACTGATTTCGATATATATTCTCTTATTTCTTCAATTCCCGTACCCTTTGTGGAGGAGACCGGAAAGATAGGCATGCTGCCATAACGGGAAAGCATCGAGCTAATCAGCTCCAGCTGTGCAGTCTGCTGCGTTTTTTTCAGCTTGTCCTGCTTGGTCAGTGCCACTGCAAAAGGTAATTTTGCGTCTGATAAAAATTTAATCATATTCAAGTCGTCAACGGTAGGCTTGTGGCGCATATCGACAATTTGAACTATCAAAGCAAAATTTCTGTCCTGTGCAAAATACCCCTCTACAAGCTCCGCCCAGCGTACCTTTTCTGCGTGGGAAACCTTTGCATAGCCGTAGCCGGGTAAATCTACCAAATTAAATGTATTGTCTACATTAAAGAAATTTATAGTGCCTGTTTTTCCCGGCTGTCCGCTTACCCTTGCCAGGGCTTTTCTGTTTGCAATTTTATTAATAAGAGAGGATTTGCCTACATTTGACCTGCCGGAAAAAACCACCTCAGGCAGCTCACCGCTTTTAAGCTGAGAGGCCTTTCCTACCGCCATAGTAAACTCTGCATTTGAAAAATTCATAATTTCCTCCTTACTGCACCGCAGGGCTAACAAGCTTAGCCTGCTTTTTTGACGACTTAGCCTTTGTACTGCGAACAGCCCTGCCGTTTACCAATGCAATATCAAGCACCTGCTCTATTCTGCTTACAGGCTTAAATTCTACCGCCTCTTTTACTACAGGATCCACCTCATACAGGTCAGGCTCGTTGTCAGCGGGGATTATTACGGTTTTCACGCCCACACGGTATGCCGCCATAGTTTTCTCCTTCAGTCCGCCTATAGGCAAAACTCTGCCACGCAGTGTAATTTCACCTGTCATAGCCACATCTCGCCTTACAGGCTTGCCGGTAAGGGCAGAAACAAGAGCAGTTGTCATTGTAACGCCTGCTGACGGGCCGTCCTTTGGCACTGCACCCTCGGGAGCGTGAATATGTATATCGTATTTTTTGTAGAAATCTGCATCATAATTCTGCTTTACAGCCATTGCCCTTGCGCAGCTTATGGCGATTTTTGCGGATTCCTTCATAACCTCGCCCAAGGAGCCTGTCAACTCGATTTTACCCGTACCCGGCAGCAATGCCACCTCTATAGGAAGCGTTGTACCGCCTACTGCCGTCCACGCCAAGCCGTTTACCAAGCCCACTGCGTCAGCCGATTCAATAGTATCCGGCTTATATTTTTTAGGCCCTAAAAGCTGTTCAAGCACCTTAGGAGTAACAGAAACCCTGTAATTCTCGTCACGCACTATTTCAACGGCCGCTTTACGCAGTAAATCATTTATTCTGCGTTCCAAATTACGCACACCGGCCTCACGGGTATAGCTGTCTATAAGCTCATACATAGCTGCTTTGGATATTTTAAACTGACTTGCCTTTATGCCTGTGTTTTTCAGTGCTTTTGGCAATAAATGCTTTTTGGCTATATTGAATTTTTCCTCACGGGTATAGCTGTCAACAGTTATAATATCCATTCTGTCAAGCAGCGGCTCCGGTATTGCCGAATAATCGTTAGCTGTGGCAATAAAGAACACATGGCTAAGGTCATACGGCAAATCAATGTAGTGGTCAACAAAGGAATGGTTTTGCTCGCTGTCAAGCACCTCAAGCAGTGCGGAGGTTGGGTCCCCCTTGTAGTCGTTGCCCAGCTTGTCTATTTCGTCAAGAATAATAACGGGATTAGAGGTTTCGGCAAGCTTAACCGCATTCATTACTCTGCCCATCATAGCACCGATATAGGTTCTGCGGTGTCCACGAATTTCAGACTCGTCATGCACTCCACCTAAGGCAATACGCTGGCACTTTCTGCTTATTGCCTGGGCAATAGACTGTGCAATAGATGTTTTGCCCACACCCGGCGGGCCTACAAAGCACAGTATCTGCCCCTTAACATCAGGCGACAATTTTCTTACTGCAAGAGTTTCTACAATTCTTTCCTTCACCTTTGTCAAACCGTAGTGGTTTTTGTCTAAAATATGCTGTGCATAATCTACATCAATAGCCTCTTGGTCAAAGGTGTTCCATGGCAAATCAAGGCAGGTATCAAGATAATTTCGTATTACATTTGCCTCCTGAGAACCCGGCGGCAGACTTGTAAGCTTTTCGCACTCCTTAACAAGCACCTTTTCCACCTCTTCGGAAAGGTGAAGCTCTTGAAGCCTGTCAAGATACTCCTTTGCCTCCTGGGTAGATTCATCGTCAATATTAAGCTCGTCCTCCAAAACTCTAAGCTGCTCTCTTAGGTAATATTCCCTTTGACCCTCGTCTATTCTTTCACGAGTCATTTTATGAACGGAGTCTTCAATTTCGAGTATAAAAACCTCGTCGGTAAGGTAGGCAATAAGCTTTTGCTGTCTTTCCTCTACATTAATTGCCTCAAGCAGCTCCTGCTTTCTTTCGTATTCCATTCTGGTATTGCCGGCAATAAGGTCACAAATTTTTCCAGGCTCTCTTGAGGTTGAGATTTTATAAACAACATCAGACGGGAATTTAGGCACTAAGTTAAGGTATCTTTCAAAAATATCCTTAATAGACCTTGTAAACGCTGTTTCCGTTACCTCATCATCATAAATATCCTCAACAGGGGATATTAAGCCTGTCATATAGCTCTGCTCAGAGCCTGCACCCAAAACCCTTGCACGGTACTTACCCTCAACAATAACTCTTATAAGATTGTCGGGCTGTCTTAATATTTGCTTAACCTCTGCAACTACACCTACAGAATACAAATCGTCAATAGTCGGCCTGTCTTTTTCAATTTCCTTTTGAGCGGCAACAAAAATAAGCTGGTCTGTAGTCATTGCCTTTTCTATAGCAAGTGCAGACATTTTTCTGCCAACATCAAAGTGGAGAACCATTTCCGGAAACACTACCATTCCACGCAGAGCCAGCACCGGCATTTCTATAAAATCATTAATATTTAACTCAGTATTTTCTTCATTTAACTCAACATTTTCTTCTGTCTGTTTCATAATACGCCTCCTTTAGCTGCTGTCAGCATATAACTAATGCTGCAGAATAATAATTCTGCTAATCGCAATAATCAACATTTCTAAAACTATAACATAAAAACAACAAGGCTGCAACTAAATATAGTTACAGCCTAACATAATTAAAAGAATTCAGAAAGCAAATCAGCCCGCATTGCTGCGTTTAATCTTTTTCTTTGCTTCCTTTCTGTCGGATACATCATCTGTCAGCAGTTTACGCTCCTGATTGTGGATGATAGTAACCACTGACGGATCCTTAACGGTTTCTGCTGAAATAATAACCTTTTCTATGGTAACATCTGACGGCACCTTAAACATTAAATCCATCAGCAGGTTTTCCATAATGGAACGCAGACCTCTTGCACCTGTGTTTTCCTTTTGGGCCTTTTCAGCAATAGCCTCCATTGCACCGTCTTCAAATTCAAGCTCTACATTATCAAGCTCAAATATTTTCTTGTACTGCTTAACAAGAGAGTTTTTAGGCTCTGTAAGAATTCTTATAAAGCCCTCTTTATCAATGGCATTAAGATGTGTTATAACAGGCAGTCTGCCGATAAGCTCCGGAATAAGACCATATTTTACAAGGTCATGAGGAACCACATTTTTCATCCAGTCAGTTTCGTTTGAAATCTGCTCCTTAGACTTAACCTCTGCACCAAAGCCGATAGAGCTGTTAGACGCCCTGTGCTCCATTGTTTTCTCCAAGCCGTCAAAGGCACCGCCGCAAATAAACAAAATATCCTTTGTATTTATAGGCAGATACTCCTGCTGAGGGTGCTTTCTGCCGCCCTGCGGCGGAACATTTGCAACAGTACCCTCCAGAATTTTCAGCAACGCCTGCTGTACGCCCTCACCGCTGACATCACGGGTAATTGAAGGGTTTTCCGACTTTCTTGATATTTTATCAATTTCATCGATATAAATAATACCCTGCTCTGCCCTTGCAATATCATAGTCGGCAGCCTGAATAAGACGAAGAAGAATATTTTCAACATCCTCACCTACATAGCCTGCCTGTGTAAGTGTAGTTGCGTCGGCAATGGCAAAAGGAACATCAAGTATCTTTGCCAAGGTTTGTGCCAAGAATGTTTTGCCTGTACCTGTAGGCCCAAGCATTAAAACATTGCTTTTTACAAAATCTACATCAGTGTCTGTATTGTATATTCTTTTGTAGTGGTTGTACACGGCTACACAAAGGGTTTTCTTTGCCTCTTCCTGACCAACAACATACTCGTCAAGCTTTTCCTTGATTTGCTCAGGCTTCAGCAATGTTTTATAGCTGCCTGCCTCTTTACCGTGGTATTCGTCAACAGCCGGACGGCTATCGTTTAAAATGGACTGACACAAGCCAATACATTCCTCACAAATATAAACACCGTTACCCTCAATAAGTCTGCCTGACTCATTCTGTGGTCTACCGCAAAATGAACAGCACAGCCTTCGCTTGTCATCCTTGCTTGCCATAGTACAACTCCTTTCCTTTGAAAATTAAATTATCTCTGCATTACCTTGTCAATTAAACCATAATCGCACGCCTCTTGTGCAGACATAAAGTTATCACGGTCTGTATCTCTTTCAATAACCTCAAGAGGCTGGTTTGTATTGTCGGCAAGAATTTTATTTAGTCTTGCCTTTATACGGTCAATATAATTTGCATGTATCATAATGTCCGAAGCCTGACCCTGGAAGCCGCCTAAAGGCTGGTGAATCATAATATCAGAGTTCGGCAAAGCATATCTTTTGCCCTTTGCTCCGGATGAAAGTAAAAATGCACCCATACTGGCTGCCATGCCCATACAAATAGTAGAAACATCACACTTAATATACTGCATTGTGTCATAAATAGACATACCTGCCGTAACAGAGCCACCCGGGCTGTTTATATACAGTGAAATATCCTTTGTTGGATCTTGGCTTTCAAGATATAAAAGCTGTGCAACAACAAGGCTTGCAGATGCGTCGTTTACCTCCCCCGTAAGCATAACAATTCTTTCGCTTAACAAACGGGAGAAAATATCATACGAACGCTCGCCTCTGCTTGTTTGCTCAACAACATAAGGCACCAAATTACTATTTCTAATTTCCATCTTAAACATTCCTTTCAAAATACATTATATTTAAGGCAGCACCGCAAAGCCGCCGCATATTAATTTTGTGCTGTGCATAAAAAATCACAAAGCAAGTGTGGAATATGCAGTCCGCAATGCCTGTACAGTGCCGCCTTTGTAGTAAGTCCCCAAAACTAACCGCCGCTTATTACTTATATAATACTAGGCAAAACATAATGTAAATATTCATGAAAGATTAATTATTGGCAATGGCACTTTCCTTTACAAAGTCCATAGCCTTTTCTACAGCTATGTCCTTCTTTAGCTCGTCTGCAGGAATTGCAGCCTTTACCTTGTCAATATCCATCTTATATGTATCAGCAAGTCTGCTGTACTCTGCCTCTAAATCCTCGTCAGAAACATCTGTAAAGCCCTGCTGCTGTGCAATCTTCTCAAGTGCAAGTCTTAGCTTAACTCTCTTTTCAGCCTCCGGCTTGTAAGAATTCTTAACAGCCTCAGCGTCCATACCCATATACTGCAGGTATGTGTTCATATCCAAGCCCTGTGAACGCAGACGCATATCAAATTCACGCATCATATCGTTTACCTTGTTGTCATACATAGCCTCAGGAATTTCACCCTTTAGCAGCTCACAAAGCTTTGCAATAAGCTGATTTTCAACATCGGCGTCAGACTCCTTCTGCAGCTTTTCAGCCAGCTCATCAGCAACCTGAGCCTTGTATTCCTCTACAGTTTCCTTATCACTTACATCCATAACAAAGTCGTTGTCAAGCTCAGGCAACTCCTTTGCTTTAATTTCGTGAAGCTTAATCTTAAATTCGCTTTCCTTGCCTGCAAGCTCATCAACCTGGTACTCCTCCGGGAAGGTAACCTTAATTGTAAACTCGTCGCCTGTGTTCTTGCCGACAATCTGCTCCTCAAAGCCCGGAATAAACTGTCCGCTGCCCAGCGTTAGGTTGAAGTTTTCAGCCTTGCCGCCCTCAAAAGCCTCGCCGTCAACAAAGCCCTCAAAGTCGATTACTGTAATATCGCCGTCCTGTGCAGGTCTGTCCTCTACAGTAACAAGTCTGCTGTTTTTATCTCTTTGCTTGTCAATTTCTTCATTTACAAGCTCTTCTGTAACCTCAGTTGACTTTGGTGTTACCTGAATACCCTCATAGTCGCTGATTTCAACCTCCGGCTTTACAACAACAACAGCCTTAAAGGTTAAACCGTCCTTGCCGACCTCTTCTACAGAAACATTATCTACAGCTACAACATCAAGCTTAGCCTCGTCTACTGCGTCAGCAAGTGCTGTTGGATATATATTCTCAATAGCGTCATCGTAAAATACGCCCTCGCCATACATTTTTTCAATAATTGCCTTTGGTGCCTTACCCTTACGGAAGCCCGGTATGCTAATCTTCTTAACTTCCTTGCGGTAAACACTGTTTACTGCGTCTGTAAATGTCTTGCCGTCAACCTCAACAACAAGCTCATGTTTGTTAGTTTCTACACAATTTGCAGATTTTAGACTCATGTTTATTTTCCTCCTGAATTGTTATGTTGAGTTGCGATTTATTATAACATAACAAGTATTATTTTTCTATACCTAAATACAAAAAATTGTAATAGTACATCATCTTACAAGTATCGGCACAAATTTCACATAATCACTGGAAATAAGCTTAAAATTTATGCCCTCAAATTCGCCTGTTACGGCTTTTTTGGCCACATTTGAGCCATGCAAATGGCCGTAGTAGCACTTTTTAATATTATATTCCTTAAGAACATTTAATATGTCGTCACAGCGTTGGTCGCCGTATACCGGCGGATAGTGCAAAAACACAACAGGCTCAAGGCCTGTTTTAAGTGCCTCTGCAATAGAGGTACGCAGTCTGCCTACCTCTCTGTTAAGCACCTTTTTGTCACTGTCGGCCTCGGCATCATAAAACCAGCCTCTGGTACCGCATACGGCATATTCACCTACTGCCTTTGCAGAATTAAAAACAATCTCTATGGAATCAAAGCCGTTTTCCCTAAGATAATTTTCTATCTTTCGTCTTGTATCCCACCAATAGTCATGGTTGCCCTTTAAAAGCAGCTTTTTCCCCGGCAGGTTATGAATAAACTTAAAATCCTCATAGCATTCGTTGAGCTTCATAGCCCACGATATATCGCCCGGAATTACAACGGTATCTTCATCTGTAACAAGACTTCGCCAATTTTTTTCAAGTCTTTCCTCATAATTGTCCCACCCACGAAAAATATTCATAGGCTTGTTTGCTCCAAAGGAAAGATGCAAATCGGCTATTACGAATAAAGACATTAGTCAATACCCAGGGTCTTCAGCACATATGCAGGCATATCCTCAACAGCAGAAACATTGTTAAAGCGTACCTCTTTATTCTTTAGCTGAGCAAGAGGCTTTGGCACCTCTACGCCGGTTACCTTGTTCATTTGTTCTACCATATCAAACTCGCTGCCGCAAATTTCGTCCTTTGGAATAATTGAACCCAAAACGCTCTTTGAGAACTTATACGGGCTTGCTGTAGAAGCCAAAATTACAGGTGTTTCCTTGTCGCCTGTCTTTTCAACATACTGTGCATATACATCAACAGCAACGGCTGTGTGAGTATCTGCAAGATAGTTTGACTGCTCATAAAGCTCTTTAATTGTTTTTGCGGTAGACTCCTCGTCGCAGAAGCCGCCGAAGAATCTCTCTGAAAGCCTGTCCATAATCTTATCGTCAACCTTATATTTACCCTCTGTCTTAAGAGCAGTCATATAAGATTTAACCTTTTGGTCGTCGCCGTCCGAAAGAATGTAAAGCAGTCTTTCAAGGTTGCTTGAAACAAGAATATCCATAGAAGGTGACATTGTTGTATAGAAATGTCTGCCCTTATCGTAAACGCCTGTGTTAATAAAGTCTGTCAAAACATTGTTTGAGTTGGACGCACAGATAAACTTGTTTATAGGCAGGCCCATAAGCATAGCATAGTATGACGCAAGTATGTTGCCGAAGTTGCCTGTAGGCACTACAACATTAACCTTGTCGCCAAACTTAATTGTACCCTTGTTTACAAGGTCGCAGTATGCGGAAATATAATAAACTATCTGCGGCAGCAGTCTGCCCCAGTTAATAGAGTTAGCACTTGAAAACAGCTTGTCATTAGCCTGCAGCTTTTCGATAATCTCAGGAGTTGTAAAGATTTTCTTAACGCCTGTCTGTGCATCGTCAAAATTGCCCTTAATGGCACAAACATCTACATTGCTGCCCTCCTGGGTTGTCATTTGACACTTCTGCATTGGGCTTACGCCGTCCTGTGGGTAGAATACAATTATTCTTGTGCCCTTTACATCCTTAAAGCCCTCTAGTGCAGCCTTACCTGTATCGCCGGATGTTGCAACAAGAATAACAGCCTCTTTACCCTCATATTTTTTTGCAAGAGATTTAGTTAAAAAGTACGGCAAAATTTGCAGTGCCATATCCTTAAAAGCTGATGTAGGACCATGCCAAAGCTCAAGAATATTCATAGTGTTGCCGTTTAGTTTAGCAGAAACAATAGGTGCAGGGTTTTCGCTGCCGAATTTTTCTGCTGTATAAGCGTTGTCTACACAGTCAGCTACCTCTTCGGCGGTAAAGTCGCTTAGGTAGTCGGCAATAACCTTTTTCGCTCTGCCCTTATAGTCCATTTTCAGCATAGCCTTAAAATCCTCTTCGCTATACTTTGGAATTTCCATTGGTACAAATAAACCGCCGTCGTTAGAAATGCCCTGTGAAATAGCTTGAGCAGCCGAAACAACTATTTTTTTGTCTGTTGTACTGTTATAGTTCATATAAATTACCTCTCTTACAAATTTCATCTATCCTATAATATATAACAAAAAGTTTCAAATGTCAAAGTTTTTACAGAAATTATATGCATTTGTGTAAAAAATCTTTCTAATTATATCTTCACTGTAATTATGCCTTAGCAGATAGTTATAAAATTCGCCCATACTCTGCACGCCTTTTATGCAAGGTGGCATTTCTGCACCGTCATAATCACTGCCCAATGCCAGCACATTTTCACCGCCAAGAGAAAGGAAATATTCAATATGCCTGTGCAGGTCTGAAAAGTCGGCAGTGCCGCTGTCGGTTACAAAAAATCTGTGGAAGTTTATACCCACAATTCCGCCGATTTTGCAAATGTGCTTAAACTGTTCATCGTCAAGGTTTCTGGGGCTTTTACACACAGCCCTTGCGTTGGAATGTGTAGCAACAAAAGGTCTTTTGGCAAGCTCTGCCGTTTGCCAAAAAAGAGGAACGCTTGCGTGAGAAACATCAATAATTATTCCGTTTTTCTCCAGCTCCGCAACGGCGGCTTTGCCAAACTCCGTTAGTCCCTTTGGATTGTCGCAGAGAATACCGTCGCCTATTTCGTTTGCACCGTTCCATGTAAGAGTTAAAAAGCGAACGCCCATTTTTCTGAAACGCTTTATATTTTCAAGCCTTCCGTTTAATGCTGCGCCACCCTCAATAGAAAGCACAACATTATGGCTGTGGTTTTCAAGCTCGTTAAAGCTGTCTGCCTGATTAAAGCCACAGCTGCTATTCATCTGCTTTTTTAAAAGTGCGGCACATTTCTCTACCAAATTCACCGCAGCCTCGCCACGGTATTCGTCAGGTATCCACACAGCCATAACCTGTGTGCAGCCGTCGTATTGCAATGCCTTTTCAAAAGAAAAATGATAGTCGTTATGCACTACAGAGCCATTTTCGGTATATGCCTTGTAAAGCGTGTCGCAATGTAAATCAAAAAGCTGCATAGTCGCCCTCCTGAATAAAAGCACCCTTTATATAATTAATACGGTATAGATTTGTTGTGTTTGATTTAAGATAAACCTCCGAAATGTCAAAGCGTGGCTGTAACCTTACATTATGCTGTTTTAGGTACAAATATGCCGCTTTCATAATTCGTGCCTGCTTCTGCTTTGTTACTGCCAAGCAAGGACGAACCAACGGGTTTTGGTGTCTTGTTTTAACCTCAACAAATAAAATATGTGTTTTGTCAGCGGCAATAATGTCTATTTCGCCTACCCTACAGCTGTAGTTTCTGCAAAGAATTTTAAAGCCCTGCTTTTTCAAATAATTGCAGGTATATTCCTCGCCTATGTCGCCTGTTTTTCTTTTTTGCGTTCTGTTATCCGTAATCATTTACTTAGAATTTTCTTTAAAAATGACATTCTGTGTATAGGGCATGGGCCGTATTCCCTTATGGCCTGTGTATGTACCTTTGTACCGTAGCCCTTGTGCTTAGCAAACATATACTGTGGGTACTCCTTGTCGTACTCCAGCATTAGTCTGTCTCTTGTTACCTTTGCTAAAATTGACGCCGCCGCAATCGACATAGAATTTGCGTCGCCCTTTACGATTGCAGAACAGGGAATGCTTAAATCGGGGGTTTTGTTGCCGTCAATAATGGCATAATCAGCCGCCTTTGGCAGTCCCTCAACAGCCCTTTTCATAGCAAGCATAGTTGCGTTAAGAATATTAAGCTCTTCTATTTCTTCTACCGAGGCAAAGGCAATACTGTAGGCAACGGCACGAGCCTTTATAACATCGTACAGTGCCTCCCTCTTTTTTTCGCTAAGCTTTTTGGAATCGTTTACACCCTCAATTATATCGTTGGGCTTTAAAATAACGGCCGCCGCACATACAGGCCCTGCCAGCGGGCCTCTGCCCGCCTCGTCAACTCCGCAAATACTTGAGTATCCCTGCTCCGCACACTGATTTTCATACAAAAACCAATCCAAATAACCACATCTCCTTATCTTTTTAATCCTGTTTGTCATAACTTAATTTTGCCGAAAAAATCGCCAAAGCACACCACTCTACAGCCGTTGAATATATGGCAGTAAAGCAGACAGCCACAAAGTCCGTTGTCTGTAAAATAATTAAAGACCGACTGTTTTAAAGACGGTCTTGTTTATATTTGGGTTATACACACTCCAGCGTAATTTTACCAAGCTTTGCACTTCTGTATTCGTCAAGAATCATTACAGACGCACGCTCGGTATCTACTCTGCCGCCGGACATAAGCATACCTCTTTTTCTTGCTATAAGCTCCAAAAGGTCATATGCTTCAACAGACTCCAAATCTACATTTTGCAGCTTGAACCTCTCAATAAACTGCTGTGTAGGAAAGCGGCACATAACCTCAAGAAGTCTAAACGCCAGCAGCTCTGTGTCCATTACCTGATCCTTTACAGCGCCTGTAAAGGCAAGCTTTTCGCCAACCTCCGGGTCATCAAACTTAGGCCACAGCACTCCCGGTGTATCCAAAAGCTCCATACCCTGACCAATAGAAAACCACTGGTTGCCACGAGTTACACCCGGTCTGTCCTCTACCCTTGCACTGTCTTTTTTAGCCATTTTATTAATAAAAGAGGATTTTCCCACATTCGGTATGCCCACCACCATAATGTGTATACTGCGGTTACGCATACCCTTTGCCTCCCACTTTTCTATTTTGTCTGACAGCACATCACGAACAGTTGGAATAAAGCGGTTTAAGCCCTTTCCTGTTTTGCAGTCTACGGGAATTGCGACTATATTTTTCTTTCTATAGTACTCTACCCACCTGTCGGTTTGAGCCCTATCCGCCATATCGCATTTATTCATTAATACAATTCTCGGCTTACCTTGAATAAGCTTGTCAAGGTCCGGGTTATGACTGCTTACAGGAATACGGGCGTCTATAATTTCCGCCACAATATCAACCAGCTTTAGGCTTGCTTGAATCTTCCTTTTTGTTTTTGTCATATGTCCGGGAAACCACTGTATATTTTGCACCTGTGCCATTATATCACCTCTATATTAATATAAGTAGGAAAATCTTTCAAAAGGCAAAACAGCACACTGCACCTTGCCTATTATGTTTGATTTGTCAACAAGCTGTATGCGCACGCTTCGGCTGTCAACCGAAACTGCCCTGTTATCGCCCATAACAAATACTTTCCCCTTCGGAATAACATCGGGTATATCCCACTCTATTCCATTTAGGGTTTTTGAAGAAATGTACGGCTCGTTTATAATCTTGCCGTCAACATACACCTGCCCTTTGTCTGCGTCAATTCCAACAGTCTGTCCCTCTATAGCTATTACACGCTTAATAAAGGCATTGTCAATTTTATATTCATTCTCGCTGAAGGCGTCCGGAGCTGCTGCAACTACATCACCCTGCTTCAGCTCAAGAGAGGGTATATACTTAAAAAATGACTGATAATTTGTAATAACAACAGTGTCGCCGTTTTTTAGGGTGTTGTTCATAGACGGGCCGTCAACAACCGCAAGCCTGAACACAAAGGTTAAAAGCAAAACTATAACCGATACTGAACAAAATATGCTTTTTGCACACTGTAAAACAATGCTCTTATTCTCTCGGTTCATAACAACGCTCCTTGCTTTTGCACTCATAACTGTGGCTGTGTATTATTATTTACAAATACATTTATGTGGCGATTATATCATAATACCTGTTTTAAGTCAATTTGCACGCCATTTGCCACTACACTTTAGCGAACATCCCACACCGCTTGTTGAAATTGTGTTATAGATTTATTTTCAACAATTAACCTTACATATTAAGTAATCATTATTTACAGTAAAGCATTGCCGTTACTAAAATTTTTTAAATAAAATCAGAAAAGCTTTTAAAAACAGCACAAAACTATTTTTAAAAGCTTTATAATGATAATATGGTGCAGGTAACAGGACTTGAACCTGCATGAAATTGCTTTCATATGGACCTGAACCATACGCGTCTGCCAATTCCGCCATACCTGCACATAAACACTCTTATATTTTACACGGCAAGAGCAAGCCGAGGTGGGGCAAACAGCCTAATCCACAGTAGTGTCGGGCAACAATCACCCAACGCACACCATTATACACCCTATTTTTATTTTTTGCAAGCATTATTTTAATTTTTTTCAAACAGAAAAGCCGGAATTCCCTTGTGCAAACACTTTACTTTTGTGCTTCAATAAATTATAATAGAATATATGACTATTTTTAAGGATTGATATATTTTATGGTACAGTTTGAAGAACTAAGGCTTGAGCTTGAACGCACAAAGCCGGAAATAGATGACTTGGCGGACGCCCTTGGACTAAAGGCGATGATGTCTGAAATAGAACAGCTTGAAAACAAGGCAACCGAGCCGGGCTTTTGGGACGATATGGATAAATCACAGGTTATATTGCAACGCACAAGTGCCTTGAAAAACAAGGTAGAGGGCTATAATACACTTGTTTCTAAATATGACGACGCAATGGCTTTAATTGAACTTGCAAACGAGGACGAGGATTTGTCATTGCTTGAAGAGGCTCAAAGCGAGGTTGAGGCTATAAAAGAGGAGCTTGAAAAACAGCGCTTGCAGACTTTACTTACAGGTGAGTACGACAGCAAAAATGCTATACTTACCTTCCACGCCGGCTCAGGCGGAACAGAGGCTCAGGACTGGGCGGAAATGCTGTACCGTATGTACAACCGCTGGGCAGAAAAAGGCGGCTTTAAGGTAAAAACTCTTGACTACCTTGACGGTGACGAGGCAGGTCTGAAAAGTGCCGTTATACTTGTAGAGGGTTTGAATGCCTACGGCTATCTAAAGAGTGAGGCAGGCGTTCACAGACTTGTAAGAGTGTCACCTTTTGATTCCTCCGGCAGAAGACACACCTCCTTTGCATCTCTTGAGGTTATGCCGGAAATTGATGATAATATTCAAATTGACATTAATCCGGAAGATATTAAAATGGATGTTTACCGTGCAAGCGGTGCAGGCGGTCAGAAGGTCAACAAAACCTCATCCGCCGTAAGGCTTACACATATACCTACAGGTATTGTAGTTGCCTGCCAGGTAGAAAGAAGCCAGCACCAAAACCGAGAGGTTGCTATGAAAATGCTTATGTCAAAGCTTATGGAAATTAAAGAGCGTGAGCATTTAGACAAGATTGAGGATATTAAGGGTGTGCAAAAGGAGATTACATGGGGCTCTCAAATACGCTCATATGTATTTATGCCATATACTCTTGTAAAGGATCACCGCACAAGCTACGAAACAGGCAACATAAGTGCTGTAATGGACGGCGACATAGACGGCTTTATTAACGCTTATCTAAAGGCATTAAGTCAAAATTCACTTGAAAATAACAACGATATGTAATATACAAAACACCGTGGATTGTTTACAGCTGCCACGGTGTTTTGCATAAAAGGGCTTTTATAACTATAATGATAAATTTATTGAATAAAAGGGGGAAGCGACTTGGAAAACAAAATAAAAGAGCTTAGGGCAAAAGCAATGTCACTGCCCCTAACCCCCGGCGTATATATAATGCGTGACAAAAACAAGAAGATAATTTATATAGGCAAGGCAAAGGCTCTGAAAAACCGTGTAAGCCAATACTTTGGCTCTCATACCAACCATACACCAAAGGTTATAAGAATGGTTGAAAATGTAGACGCCTTTGACTATATTGTTACCGACAGCGAGTTTGAGGCCTTAGTGCTTGAATGCAGCCTGATTAAGCAGTATACACCCCACTACAACATTTTGCTAAAAGACGATAAGGGCTACAGCTATATTAAAATTACAAACGAGCAGTGGCCAAGAATAAAGGCAGTAAAGCAGATTGACAACGACGGTGCACAGTATATAGGGCCGTATATGAGCAGCTATTATGTTAAAAATGCCGTTGACCAGGCTGTCAAAATTTTTAAGCTGCCTACCTGCGGCAGAAAATTTCCACAGGATATAGGCAAGGGCAGACCGTGCCTTAACTATCATATAAAGCTGTGCAGTGCACCGTGTACAGGAAAAATCACCCATAAGGAATATACCGAAAATTTAAAAGAGGCAGTTGAATTTTTAAAAGGCGGCAATAATGCCGACATTAAAAAAATGACCGCAGAAATGAACCTTGCCGCAGAAAACCTTGAATTTGAGCGTGCCGCAAGAATTCGTGACAGAATTAACGCCATAAAAAAAATGGGCGACAGCCAAAAGGTGGTTTGCTCAAAAATAAAGGAGCAGGATGTGCTTGCGGTGGTTACAGAGGGTAATACCGCCTGCTTTGAGGTGTTCAAGTTTAAAAACGGTGCATTGTATGACAGAGAGCATTTTATAATAGGCGATGTTGACGATCTGCCACAGGCTAGGCACGAGTTTATAACAGGCTATTACTATAAAAGAAATGATATACCGCCCAGAATTACCGTTGACGGCTCTGTAAACGACACAGAGCTTTTACAGCAGTGGCTAAGCGAAGTTCTTGGCAAAAAGGTGGTTATATTTCAGCCGCAAAAGGGCGAACAGCTGCAGCTTGTGGAAATGTGCAAAAAGAATGCAGCAGAGCATTTGGCGCACAGGCGTGGTGCAGCCGGCAAGGATACTATGGCGTTAAACACCTTAGGTGAATTGCTCGGCTTGGACGGTGCACCTAATTATATTGAATCCTACGACATTTCCAACCAAAACGGTACCGCCAATGTAGCAGGTATGATTGTATTTGAAAACGGAAGGCCGCTTAAAAGTGCCTACAGAAGGTTTGAAATAAAAACCGTTGCAGGACAGGACGACTACGGCTCAATGGCAGAGGTAATAGAACGCCGTTTAAACGAATATGAAAAGCACAAGGACGAAGGCGTTGGCTTTGGAAGAATGCCAGACCTTATACTGCTTGATGGCGGCAAGGGCCAGGTAAATGCCGTTTCGCAGGTTATGAAAAGAATGGGCTACAACATTCCGCTGTTTGGTATGGTAAAGGACAACAAGCACCGCACAAGGGCCATAACAGACGCCGGTAAGGAAATTGCCATAAACAACAAGCGCAGTGTTTTTACTCTGGTGTCTAATATTCAAGAAGAGGTGCACCGGTTTGCTATTGGTTACCACAGGCAAAAAAGGAAGAATACCTCCTTTAAAAGCTCGCTTACAGAGATAGAGGGTGTTGGTGAAAGGCGTGCTAAAGCGTTGCTCAAGCATTTTGGCACTATTGCAAATATAAAGGAGGCAGACCTGCAGGAACTGGAAACTGCACCTACTATGAACAAGGTGGTTGCAAGAACGGTGTACTCATATTTTCACGGTGACAATACCATGGCAAAGGAATAAAATGTGTTTTGCATTGCAAGGCTATATTATTTTCGAGAGAATTTACTCTTTATCAGTAAATTTACCAAAAAACTACAATAATATTTAGTTATATTATTATGAATACGGTTGACAATTTAGAGATTTTAATAGATAATATAGGTAATGCTTTAACAGGCAGATATAATGGTTTTATATTGTTTATATAGCATTATTTATAGCAAGGTACTGTGGGAGGCAGGTGTGTTATGAGAGTTATTACAGGCATTGCCAAAGGCAAGCGCTTAAAAACCTTGGACGGTCAGGATGTACGCCCTACAACCGAAAGAGTAAAAGAGGCGGTTTTCAGCATAATTCAGTTTGAAATTGAGGGAAGAAGGTTTTTGGACCTTTTTTCAGGCTCAGGTCAAATGGGAATAGAGGCTTTAAGCCGTGGTGCTAAAAATGCTGTTTTTGTAGATTGCAGGCGTGAGGCTGTTAATGTAATAAAAAGCAATTTGGAAAACACGGGGCTGTCCCATAATGCTTTGGTTATAAATAGCGATTCGTTGGCATATATTTCAAGACAGCAGTCAGAAAAATTCGACCTTGCTTTTTTGGATCCGCCATATGGTACCGGTTTGCTCCAAAAAGCGTTGCCGCTTACAGCACTGCAGATGAAAAAGACAGGAACAATTATTTGTGAAAGACCAATAAATGAAGAAATACCTGAAAAAATTCATGGTTTTGTACTTGACAGAAATTATCGATATGGTAAAATTATGATAAGTACATACCGCTACGAGGATGTGACTGAGGAATGAAAAGAACGGTAGTTTGTCCGGGCAGCTTTGACCCTGTAACATTGGGGCATATTGATATAATATCAAGGGCCGCCAAAATGTTTGACAAGGTTATTGTGGCTGTACTTGTTAATTCCTCGAAAAAGCCCAGTTTTACTACCGAAGAACGCATAGAGCTTTTAAGGAAGGCCTTGGCAGGCTTTGATAATATTCAGATAGAAAGCTTTGATGGCTTGCTTGCCGAATATGCCCGAAAGACCGGTGCCAATGCCGTAGTAAGAGGGTTAAGAGCTGTGTCTGACTTTGAGTATGAATTTCAAATGTCATTGACTAATAAAAAGCTCAATCCGGATTTGGAAACTATTTTCCTGACATCCCGTGCAGAATATATGTTTTTAAGCTCCAGCATAGTGAAGCAGATTGCCACATTAAACGGAGACATTACTAATTTTGTACCGGAATGTATTCATGATGAAATAAAAAAACGACTTGCTTCAAATGTTTAGCCTAGCTTATGGTTTTAGCGTTGAGGTGTTCGCAGTAAAAGAAAAAGGATGGTTAAGATGAAAGTAGAAGATTTGTTGTTGGAACTAAGAGAAACTGTTGAAGATGCAAAGGTTTTACCTCTGACAGGCGGTAAGTGCCTTGTTGATGTTGACAGCCTGAAGGAACTGCTTGACGACATTGAAGATGCACTGCCACAGGAGGTTCGTCAGGCAAAGGCTATAGTTGCCGACAGACAGAAGATTATTTCTGACGCTAAGGTAGAGGCCGAAAGTATTATTCGCACAGCCGAGGACAAGAAGAAGTCATTGGTAACACAGAACGAAATTGTCAGGCAGGCACAGGCTGAGGCTAACGAGATTATCACCGACGCTAAGCTGAAGTCAAGAGATATGCGTAAGGCAGTAAACGACTATGTTGATGAAATGCTTAGACAGGCAGACGAAATGCTGACAAGTCAGGTAAACGAAATTAAGAAAACAAGACAAAACATTAAAGCAAGTCAAAGACCGGCAGCACAGGTTAAGGTGCAAAAGCCGGAAACTAACGAGTAATTCTTATACATATCTAAAAATAACAGCAGTCGCTTTTAACGGGCGGCTGCTGTTTTACTGTTTACTATTCTGTGTTCTGTAATAAACGGTTTACACACTGCTAAATTCTTAGTTTAATCATAACAGAAAATTTTCATCTTTATAGTATGATAGTACGGCTGCAATTCGTACATTATGTTATAAAAGAATAAATTAAAAAAGGCGTTTGCGTATTTTAATGCAAACGCCTTTCACGGTCTACAGGCTTATGGTATATAAAAGCCGATTTTAATCCTGTGTTTCTTCCTTTTCCTTAACGGTTACAGCAATGCCCAAATCATCAAGCTGCTGCTTTTCTATAGAGCTTGGTGCATTCGTCATAGGCTCCGACGCATTCTGTACCTTTGGAAAAGCTACAACATCTCTTAGTGTAGGTGCTTTAATCATTTGCATTACAAGTCTGTCAAGACCTATGCCCATACCGCCATGAGGCGGTGCACCGTACTTAAAGGCGTCGGTTAAGAAGCCGAACTTTTTGTAAGCCTCTTCGTCACTTAAACCAAGCAGGTTAAACATTCTCTTTTGCAGGTCGGGATTAGTAATACGAATAGAGCCTGACGACAGCTCAATGCCGTTAAGAACCATATCGTAGGCTTTAGCATAAACCTTGCCCTTATCCTCCTCAAGAGTGTCCATACACTCATCGGTAGGTGATGTAAATGGGTGGTGCATAGCAACCCATGCTTCACTTTCCTTGTCATACTCAAAGAACGGGAAGTCAACTACCCATAGGAAGTTATAACCGTCTTTAATAATATTCAGCTTGTTGGCAACCTCACATCTTAATGCGCCCAATGTGGTAAGAACAGTGTTGTTTTCTGTGTCCGCCACAATCATAACAACATCGCCCTTTTCGGCACCTGCGGCAGTTAATATTGCCTGCATTTCTTCGTCAGTCATAAACTTTGCAAAGCTTGATGCAATACCGTCATCTGTCATTCTTATCCAAGCAAGGCCCTTTGCACCTATACCACGCACATATTCGGTAAGCTTGTCAATCTCCTTACGGGAGTAGGTTTTTACTGCATTTTTTGCTGTAATGCCTCTTACACTGCCGCCGCCCTCTATAGCATTTTTAAAAACGCCAAAGCCGCAGTTCCTTACAGCCTCTGTAAGGTCAAACAGCTCCATTTCAAAGCGTGTGTCAGGCTTGTCAGAACCAAAACGCTCCATAACCTGGTTGTAGGTATAGCGTGGGAACGGTGTAGGAATATCAATATCAAGGGTATCCTTAAATACTCTTTTTATGTAACCCTCGCCAATGGCCAAAACATCCTCCATATCCACAAAGGACATTTCAAGGTCAATCTGCGTAAACTCCGGCTGACGGTCGGCACGCAAATCCTCATCTCTGAAGCATCTTGCAATCTGCATATATCTGTCAAAGCCGGCAACCATACACAGCTGCTTATAAATTTGCGGTGACTGCGGCAAAGCGTAGAAGCTGCCCTTGTGTATTCTTGACGGCACCAAGAAATCTCTTGCACCCTCAGGAGTAGACTTAATAAGCATAGGTGTTTCAATTTCAATAAAGCCCTGCTCATCAAAATAGTCACGGGTTACCTTTGCTATTTTATGTCTTAGCATAATGTTCTGCTGCAGGTCAGGACGACGCAAATCAAGATAACGGTATTTTAATCTTGTAAGCTCACCTGTTGTTGAGTTTGGAACAATCTCAAACGGCGGTGTTTCGCTTTCACCTAAAATTCTAAGCTCCTCAACGGCAATTTCAACATCACCTGTTGCAATCTTATTTGTTTTAGCACTTCTCTCCCTTACCGTACCGACTACACCTAAAACATATTCGCTTTTTACGGCAGCCGCTTTTTCAAAAACAGCCTTGTCTGTTGTATCGTCAAGTGCAAGCTGCAAAATGCCTGTACGGTCTCTAAGGTCAATAAAAATAAGCTGACCTAAATCACGCTGGCGTTGTACCCAGCCGAAAACAGTAACCTTTTTGCCGCAGTCCTCTATTCTTAGGCTGCCGCAATAGTTAGTTCTTTTTAAGCCTGTCATAAATTCAGCCATTGGAATTACCTCTTTTTTCTTTAATTTGTTGTTTTAATTTTACTGAATATCTTCAATATTCACCGTACCTGAAATTTGGTACTCTGTATAGTGGTGGAAAAAGGCGTTAATAAACTGCTCGTCCAACGGTACCTCGGTTTTCTCGCCTGTTTCCATATTTTTCAGTATAGCCTTATTCTCGTTAATTTCGTTTTCGCCTATTACCATACTGAATTTTGCACCTATTTTATCGGCGTACTTCATTTGTGCACGCAGGCTTCTGCCTACAATGTCACATTCTGCTATAAGTGAGGTTTCACGAACCTCCTTAACAAGTGTAAATGCCTTTTTCTGTGCCTCCTCGCCTAAGCCGGCAATATAAATATCGCAGCTGGGCGGTAAAGGAATTTCTATGCCCTGCTCCTCCATAAGTGCCAGCAAGCGCTCCATTCCCAAGCCAAAGCCCAGTGACGGTGTGTGCTGACCGCCCAGCTCTTCAATAAGCCCGTCATATCTTCCGCCGCCGCAAACCGTGCCCTGTGAGCCAAGCCTTGTAGTAACAAACTCAAAAACAGTTTTTGTGTAATAGTCAAGTCCACGAACAATTTTAGGGTTTACAATATACGGAATTTCAGCCGCATCTAAATATGCCTTAACCTGCTGAAAATGATTTTTGCAGTCGTTACACAAATAATCTAAAACAACAGGTGCGTCTTTTGCAATTTCTGAGCATACAGGACTTTTACAGTCAAGTATTCTCATTGGATTTTTCTCTAAGCGGGACAAGCAGGTATCACACAGCTTATCCTTATAGCCTTCAAAATATTTTTTCAAAGCCTTGTGGTATTCTGCACGGCAGGTTGGACAACCTATAGAGTTAAGCTCCAGCTGTAGATCCGTAACACCCAAGCGGTCAAACAATGTGGTAGCCAGGCTTATTATTTCGGCGTCTGCCGCCGGACTTGACGCACCGTAAAGCTCTACGCCAAACTGGTGGAACTCTCTGTAACGGTTTGCCTGCTTCTTTTCATACCTGTAGCAGGAATCAAAGTAATATGTCTTAATAGGCAAGCCGTCATTATATACAGCATGCTCAAGCACCGCACGGGCTGCACCGGATGTACCCTCCGGGCGCAGTGAAAGAGATGTGCCTCCCTTTGTATTGAATGTGTACATTTCCTTTTGTACAACATCGGTAGTATCGCCAACGCCTCTCTGGAAAAGCTCTGTATGCTCAAAAACAGGCGTTCTTATTTCCTTAAAGCCATAGGCTGCTGCCTCACTTCGCATAATATCTTCAATAAGCTGCCACTTGTAGCTATCCTTTGGCAGCACATCCTCTGCACCGTATACCCTTTTTGTTATAAGCGACATATAAAAACCTCCGTTTTTATTTTTACACAGCCGCCGTACTTTGGTTTAAGCCCTTACTCAGCAGCCGTAATATTTATGTACAATTAAAAATAGGGGCAGAGCACAGTCTACCCCTACCAATATTTTATTTTACTATATTATCGCAAAAGTTACAAGACGCTTAGTCTACTTATTTTACAATATTTCTCCAGTCAAGGTCGCCACGCTCCAAACCGTGGATAAGCATTTCGGCTGTTGCAATGTTTGTAGCAACAGGAATATTGTGCATATCGCAAAGTCTTAGCAGGTTCATATCGTTTGGCTCCAAAGGCTTTGGATTAAGAGGATCTCTGAAAAACAGAAGCATATCAATTTCATTGTATGCAATTTGTGCGGCTATTTGTTGGTCGCCGCCCTGTGAACCACTTAAAAATCTTTGAATCTCCAAACCGGTAGCCTCTGCAACCAGCTTACCGGTAGTACCTGTAGCACATATTGAATATCTGCTTAAAATACCACAGTAGGCTATGCAAAACTGCACCATTAATTCTTTCTTTTCGTCATGAGCAATTAAGGCTATTTTCATCATTATCCTTCTTTCTTAGGTGAAATTAAATACATTCTCATCAGCAAATAAGCAGCGGCACATTTTCGCCGTCTATCCTTGCCGCAATTCTGTCTATTGCCGTAAGGGCTGAACATTTTTTCTTGTAGGCAAGCCCCTTTTGTATAGAAGCAACTACCTGTCTGTTTTCTGTAATTATTCCTATCAGCTGAATACCCGACTCATCAATAATACTGTCTAAATCCGGATAAAAGGCAAGCTCCCTAAACATAGCTACAGAAAACCTGTTAATAATAAGCCGTATGTTGGTTTTACCTATTTCGGTAAGCTTTTTTCTTACATTTACACAGCCTCTTAAGCTTGTAGGCTCGGTGTTTGCTATAACCAGGCACAAATCGGCAGGAAGCACGGCAGTGTCAAAGCCCTTCCCCACTCCTGCGGGAGAATCTATAATAATATAATCATAACGGCTGCGTACATTATCCGTAAACTGCTTTAATATAAGCGAGCTAAGCTCGTCCTCGGCATTTTGCGGTGCCGGTATAAGGCTTAAGCCGTCAATATGACCGCACGGGTAAATAATCTGTTCTGCCGTGCAATTACCGCACACGGCATCTGCAATATCAAAAACAAGGCTCTTGCTTATACCCATCATAATATCCAGCCCTCGCATACCGGAATCACAGTCAATAAGCAACACCTTATGCCCACGCTTAACAAGTGCTGTGCCCAAGGTAACGCACACTGTGGATTTACCCGTACCGCCCTTGCCGGACGCAACAGAAATTATCTTACCCATAAACTTGCCTTTCTTATAAAATCTTCTGTCTTTCTAGGCAGAAGGCCAACAGCAAATGGTTAAAGCCTGCCCTAAATACTGTCTTGTTACTATTTTAACAGGAATTTCCCTATAAGTCAAATAATTTATAAAACTTTTTTGAGTAAATTGCACATTTTTATTTACTAAATGTACTGTACATTATTTTAAACTAACATTTATATAAAAGCTATTCTGAATAATTCAACAAAGACCCTCCCGTCATTATACATATAAGCGACAGCTTTTATATAATCATTATCTGCCGTTTCATATTAATCCACAATTAAAAACCATTAATATAGCATAAATTGTGAATATGATAAAAAATGTCAAACGGCGTTGCTTTTAGGAAGATATGTGATACAATATAAGCTGGTTTATATTGTAGTATTTTAAGGAGGAAAAATATTTGAACAGATTAAAGGTAAAAGCCAATACTGCATTTAACTATGTTTTTGCCTTGCTATTTGGCATTATCACTGTACTTGTGGTTGTTGTGCTTTTCAAAAACATATTTGTTATTTTATTTGCCCTGGCTGCACTGTTTGTTTTTACTGCGGCAGGAACATATATTTACACCAACAAAAAAACGCCTACCGCCAAGCAAGCTGACATAGCCTGCATTATAATTTTAGCCGTTATGTTTATTCTTCAGCTTATATCCGGCTGGTGTTTAATGAGTAAACCGATAACCGACTGGGGTACTGTAGACCACATGGCCCACAACTTTGCAACAGACGGCAATTTTGACGATATGTACAGAGGTCTTAAACCTGCCAGCAGAGGCTATATGGCACGGTATCCAAACAATAACGGCATACTTATTTTGCTGTCACTTTACTATCGTGCAATATACTTAATAATGGGCGATGTACCTAATTATGCACCGATTCTGCTAAACACTGTATTCATCGCAGTTGCTGTATTATTTACATTTTTAACGGCAAGAAAAATCTTCAAGCCATATGGCGTAATAATGACTGTTGTGTTTTGCTTCCTGTTTATGCCGTATTACACTTATACAGCCTATTATTACAGCGATTCCTTAAGCATACCGTTTACGGTAATGTCTGTATATTTCATTGTACTAAGTGCCAAGCTGCCAAAAGAAAGGCTTGTGCAAAGGCTTATTTACCTTGCCCTGTCTGCATTGTTTATTTCGGTCGGCTACACAATAAAGGGCAGTCTGCTTGTTATTTTGGTTGGTGCCGTAGTATATTTAGTGCTGTACAACAAGCTAAAGCAAGCGCTGATAAGCATTTTGTGCCTTGTAGTTGCATTTGCAGTTTTCAACACCGGCATAAAAACATTTATTAATTCATTTGAATTTACTACAAAAGAGGAGCTTTACGAGGAACAGTTCCCTATTAACCATTGGATTATGATGGGACTTTACGGTGACGGCGGCTTCCATCAAGAGGACGCTGTGTATACAAACAACGCAGGAAACTATGACCAGAAAAAAGCGGCTGACAATAAAATGATTGTTAAGCGGCTTAAAGATATGGGTCTACCGGGTATGGCAAAGCATATGTGTAAGAAGCTTACGTTCACCTGGCGTGACGGTATATACTGGGTTGACCACCACTTAAATTCAAAGGACGCTAACGGAAATCAGATAGCAGACAGAAATCCACTGTTTGAATTTGTACTGCGTGACGGCGATTACTACAATATTTTTTATGTGTACAGCAACGGCTTCCACTTAGCTATGATTATACTAATGGCGGTTTCGGCAATATACGGTGCAAAACGCAAGCGGATTACCTCTATGACGCTGATAAGAGGCATTGTATTTGGAGCGGCACTTTTCTTTATGGTATGGGAAACACGCTCAAGGTATCTGTTTAACTTTACGCCACTGTTTATTTTAACAGCTGTGGCAGGGTTAAATTCGGTGGTTTTAAGAATACAGGTGTACAAACGCAATAAGCGTAAAAAGCTTGCCGCAAAGCAAAAGGAAAAATCAGACGCCACAGCTAACGAGAGCTAAAAAACATAAAAATTAAAATTTTTACTTGTGCAGCTGTCAGCTGTAAATCTTAATAAACATCACAAAACCAAGGGTACAGATTGCAACTGTACCCTTTATTTTTTTACAAAGTGTGCATTTTGCAGAATACAGTTTATGGTAATATGTCATTGTTCGAACAAACAGTAAAAATAAGTCAGCTCTCTGCCGGGCTTTAACCGTGGGGAGTAAAAAATAAAAAGAGGTTTTAACAATGAGCAACAGATATTCTTTAAACAAAAATCTTGCACAAATGCTAAAGGGCGGCGTGATTATGGATGTTACCACCCCTGAACAGGCCAAAATTGCCGAGGAGGCAGGCGCTTGTGCTGTAATGGCACTTGAGAGAATTCCGGCTGACATTCGTGCGGCAGGCGGAGTATCAAGAATGAGCGACCCTAAAATGATTAAAGGTATACAGGAGGCTGTTTCTATTCCTGTTATGGCTAAGTGCAGAATCGGTCACATTGCAGAAGCACAAATTTTGCAGGCTATTGAAATTGACTACATAGACGAAAGCGAGGTTCTTTCCCCTGCCGATGATTTGTACCATATAGATAAAACAAAGTTTGATGTTCCGTTTGTTTGCGGTGCAAGAGATTTAGGCGAGGCACTAAGAAGAATTGCAGAGGGCGCTTCAATGATAAGAACAAAGGGCGAGCCGGGTACAGGCGATGTTGTACAGGCTGTTCGTCATATGAGAAAGATTAACGCCGAAATGCGTAGAGTTCAGTCATTGCGTGACGATGAGCTTTATGAGGCTGCTAAGGAATACAGAGTGCCTGTAGAGCTGATTAAGTATGTTCACGAAAACGGCAAGCTGCCTGTAGTAAACTTTGCTGCCGGCGGTGTAGCTACACCTGCCGACGCAGCCCTTATGATGCAGCTGGGTGCAGAGGGTGTATTTGTAGGCTCCGGTATATTTAAGTCCGGCGACCCTAAGAAGAGAGCCGCAGCTATTGTTAAGGCTGTAACCAACTACAATGACCCTAAGGTACTTGCTGAGCTTTCGGAGGATTTGGGCGAAGCAATGGTTGGCATTAACGAAAGCGAAATTAAAATTATTATGGAGGAGCGTGGACAGTAAGCCTGTCTGCACCGCCCTATAAAGGAGCTTTACAATGAAAATAGGTGTACTGGCACTGCAGGGAGCTTTTGAGGAGCATATAAAAATGCTTTCACAGCTAAATGCAGAAAGCATAGAGCTAAGACAGCTAAAAGACCTACAGCAAGACCTGGACGGTATAATTATTCCCGGCGGCGAAAGCACTGTTATAAGTAAGCTGCTTGACGACCTTAATATGAGGGAAGCACTTCTGAATAAAATAAACAATGAAAATCTTCCGGTTTTCGGTACCTGTGCAGGACTTATAATGATGTCACAAAACACAGAAGACCCAAAGGCCGTTCCCCTGGGCTTAATGGAATGTACTGCAAAGCGTAACGCCTACGGCAGACAGTTAGGCAGTTTCAGCACTACAGCCGAGTTTGACGGCGTTGGCAGTATTCCTATGGTGTTTATTCGTGCCCCATACATTAAAAAGGCGTCTGAAAATGTTGATATACTGTCAACTGTTGACGGCAAAATTGCGGCAGCAAGACAGGGCAGATTTTTGGCTACTGCATTCCATCCGGAATTAACCAAAAACACCTGTGTGCATAGGTATTTTCTTGATATGATTGCAGAAAACAAGCAATAAGAGCTTTTAATACACTGAAAATAAATTTATACCGACCACAAAACAGGCTGTAGTCTGCTTTTGTGGTCGGTATTCTTTAGGCTTATTTGTTTTTGTAAATATTTTCCGCTGAAAGCACAGAGCTTGCCCCCGCTGCTGCAGCTGTAATAACCTGTTTTAAAGGCTTTGTTCTTATATCGTCTGCAGCAAATATATACTCTGCTGTTTCATCTCAGCTAAAGCAATTCTTTTATTATTCGACGAAAAGCTGTGTAGAATAATATCTGTCGCCACTGTCAGGCAGAAGTGCAACAATAGTCTTACCGCTGTTTTCCGGCCTTTCTGCAAGCTCCAAAGCCGCCTTTAGCGCCGCACCGGATGATATGCCCACAAGCACACCCTCTCTTTTGGCAATTTGCTTTGAAGCCTCAAAAGCGTCTTCATTGCTTACAGGAATAACCTCGTCATAAATGCTTGTATCAAGTGTTTCAGGTACAAAGCCTGCTCCTATACCCTGTATTTTGTGAGGGCCTGCCTTGCCCTCTGAAAGTACAGGTGAGGTTTTTGGCTCTACTGCAACAATTTTAACATTAGGATTTTGTGACTTTAGATATTCGCCTACACCTGTAACCGTACCGCCGGTACCTACACCCGCTACAAAAAAGTCAACATTGCCGTCTGTATCGTTCCAAATTTCAGGCCCTGTAGTTGCACGATGCATTGCAGGGTTTGCCGGATTAGAAAACTGACCCGGAATATAACTGTTTGGTATTTCCCTTGCAAGCTCTTCTGATTTTTCAATGGCACCCTTCATGCCCTTTGCTCCGTCTGTAAGCACGATTTCGGCACCATATGCCTTTAGAATGTTTCTGCGTTCAACGCTCATTGTTTCAGGCATTGTAAGAATAACACGGTAGCCCTTAGCTGCTGCTATAGCGGCCAGACCGATGCCTGTATTGCCTGAGGTAGGCTCTATAATAACGGAATCAGATTTTAAAAGTCCCTTATTTTCAGCGTCCTCTATCATAGCCTTGGCTATTCTGTCCTTTACACTTCCTGCCGGATTAAAATACTCAAGCTTTAGAAGAATTGTTGCCTTTAGGTTGTTTGCCCTTTCAATGTTTACAGCCTCAACCAAAGGTGTGTTGCCTATTAGTCCTATTGTGCCCTTATAAATATTTGCCATTGTGTGTTCCTCCTGTAAATTAATTAAATTTTAATACTTACTTTATCGGTATGTTTACTATACTTATATTATAACAGATAATTTCTCAATGTCAACAGCAAAACCTATAAACCATATAGGAATTAAGTGTTTTGTATATTTAGATAAAGTCGCCGTTATATTCAGCCCGATAACTATGCATATTTCCTTATAAATAGTTTTTATATTATAATTACAGAAGTTTAATTTTTTACATTATAAAATATAACAGTCTTAGTATAAGTAACCGTTAAATAAATGTTGACAGTTTTTTATATTAGCTGTAAAATTATATGGTGGTATAGTTGTATATATCACAATTATTTTGCAATGAGAGGTGAATAAAATGGACGCAGGAAGTAGTAACAGCACAGCTCCCGGGCCTTTATTATGTTTGATTGCAGACGCTTTTTGCGTTTATTTTTAATCACATCAATATAAAACCCTATGCTGTGTTTACTGTACTTCTAATGTTAGGCCTAAAATAAGCAGCCGCTTTTTTGTGCAAGCCTTCAGCGGTAATTTTGCTTTGCACTTAATATTGACTGTTAATTTATGCCTAGCCCAAAACCTAACAAATAAAATTAGGAGGATGTGAACATGGAACAGAACTACCTAATGACTATGGGAAAAACCATAGAGTCATTACTGGAGCAAAAAAAGTATGTCACTATTCGTGATGTACTTACCACTATGCAGGCAATTGACATAGCGGCGTTGTTTGACGATATAGACCAGGACAGGCTTCCACTGTTGTACAGACTGTTACCAAAGGAGCTGGCGGCTGAAACCTTTGTTGAAATGGACGAGGACGCACAAACCATGCTTATCCACGGCTTTAGCGACACCGAGCTTAAAGAGGTTGTAGACGAGCTGTATGTGGACGATATGGTAGACCTGGTAGAGGAAATGCCGGCAAATGTAGTTAAAAGAATTTTAAGATCTGCCGACAATGAAACAAGAAAAGCAATTAATGAAATTTTAAAATACCCTGACGACAGTGCAGGAAGCATAATGACAACAGAGTATGTTTCACTGCGTCCTGCTATGACAGTAGGCGACGCTATAAAGCGTATTCGCCGTACAGGTGTAGACAAAGAAACCATATATACAGGCTATGTAACCACACCAAACCGTACTTTAGTGGGTATGCTTTCACTGCGTACCTTACTGCTAAGTGACGACGATGATGTGGTACAGGACATAATGGAAACAAATGTTATAGCCGTAAACACCCTAGACGACAAGGAAGAGGTTGCAAACCAATTTAAAAAATACGATTTCCTTACAATTCCTGTAGTAGACAAGGAATTTAGACTGGTAGGAATTGTTACCGTAGACGACGCTATTGATGTTATGGAGGACGAGGTAACGGAGGATATGGAAATGATGGCCGCTATTACGCCTACCGACAAGCCTTACCTTAAAACAGGTGTATTTGAAACCTGGAAAAAGCGTATTCCGTGGCTGCTGCTGCTTATGATTTCCGCAACCTTTACAGGAATGATTATTACAAGCTTTGAAGACGCACTTGCGGCTCAGGTAACGCTTACTGCGTTTATACCTATGCTTATGGATACCGGCGGTAACTCCGGAAGCCAAGCCTCTGTAACCGTTATAAGAGGTTTATCCTTGGGAGAAATAGAGTTTGTAGATATATTTAAGGTAATGTGGAAGGAAATACGAGTAGCCCTGATGTGCGGCGTTACCCTTGCAATTGCAAATTTTGCAAAGCTTATGCTGTTTGATCGGGTAGGACTTTGGGTATCGCTTGTAGTCTGCCTAACACTAATTGTTACAGTCTTTTTTGCAAAGATTATAGGCTGTGCTCTGCCTATGCTTGCTAAAAAGATTGGCTTTGATCCTGCCGTAATGGCTAGTCCGTTCATTACAACAGCTGTAGACGCAATATCCTTGGTAGTTTATTTCCAAATTGCAACTCTGCTGTTAGGAATTTAAATAGGAAATTTTTAATATAAGATTAGAGCATATAATAAAAACCGAAACACCTCGGCACAGCATACCTTTTATCACTATGGTATGCTGTGCCGAGGCTCTTTGTAATAAAATCCTTTCTGCATTATTTGTATTCCGCTTTGCCTGCGGTAGAAATTCAGCCGTATAAACCAACGGCGGGGTAAAATAAAAGCATTTGTGCAGTTGATTGCACAAATGCTTAGTTATCGTTTTTAGTTTTTGCAAGCTTGCCCTTAGGCTGTTCATCTTCAACCCTCTCGGCATAGACTAAGGATATAAGCTCCCTTGCTCTTTTGTCCGAGCACTCAAAAACTTCGTTCACAGGACGGGTAACGCAGCCGTTCTGCCGGTCGTTAAATGCCGTTGTAACCTTAATTTTCATTCTGTCACCACCTTTCAAATTGGCAATAAAAAAGCATTTTATAATCAACATTACTGTCGGTTATAAAATGCTTAATGCGTAAATTTGTGCTATTTTTGTTAATAAGGCATAACAAAACCGCCCACAAGGAGCGGTTAATAAATTTTAGAATAACAGGCTATTCGGCAGGCGTACAATTCTCCTGCGTCTCTCGGGGTATAGCCCCCTGTCTGTACCATCGGCGTGTGGACTGTACGAATTCCTCCACCTCGAATAGCCTATCTTTATTCTACTATTATTATAAACGATTTATTCTGATTTGTAAAGTATTTTTTTATTTCTTAATATTCGATTCCATTCTTTTTCATCTATCTTCATAAACGTTATAATCGAATTTTTATATTTAGGGTCATCAGTTGATGTAACAAGTCTTAGAACAGTTTTAAATTTTCTATGCTCAGTTTCTATTTCTTTCAAGATTAAAGCTGTATTTGGTTTATTGGCTTCAATTATATAATCAGGGTTCTCAATGATATCCTTAAAGAAAACACCAAAACGCTCAAAGTCATTTGGGTGACGCTCCTTAATGTGTTCTATCTGCTTTTCAGTTATAACAACAACCTTTGTTATAATATCTTCTGTTACACATTTATATTTATCTAAATCAAGAGCACCAATTATACGTACATCATTTACCGCCGTTCTCTCTGTATCGAAATTCATTATACCACCTTTGTCGAATTTTGCAACAGTTTTATTGCGATTATAGCTCATAAACTTATCGGTACTTTTGCTTTTTAGCGTTTCTGTTTGTATAGCTGTTCTAACTGGTTGTTGTGCGACTACCGGCAAAGCATTTCTCGCCTTTTTCGGCGTTTTCGAGCCTAAAGCATTTTTGCCGTTTACGGTTACTCTGTCCCATTGTTGAGGGAGATTCATTGCTTTTGAAAACTTTACATATTCATCCTGCCGCTGAAAGTATTTTACTTTTGCACCTGTGATTGTATCGTCATCTGCCCCGCCCTGTGTGAGCAACTCAATCTGCTTACGGTCGGCACGCATTGCGGTTTCAAGTCTGCGCTGTCTTTGGGTTGCCCCATACTTTGTGTATGTCTTGCCGTTGTATTCTACAGGCTTGTTTTCCTCTGCGTTCATCTTGTCGAGCTATTCATCTGTGTATGTGCGTGGAGTTATGCCGGGTGGTATGGGGCATATGGTGCTGATTTATCTTTTTTGATAACAACCGCCGGAAATTTCTCCGCAGCGGTTGCTACAGCCTCCTGTAAGCCTGTGATTGTCCCATCATCATTGACTTTGATGTTGCTTCTGTCAATGACCTTTGCAAGCAATTTGGTATCATAGCCCTGTAGAGACTTAATTTCTGCCTCTATCATTTTATCATTTACAGCTGAGAGCTTTGCCTGCAAATTACTGTTAAAATCAGTAATACGCTTGTTAATGTCACCTAGCTCCTCGCCGTCAGCTACACCCAAAATACCTTTCAATGTCTTTTCGTACAGCCTGTTGTCAGACCTGAGCCTTTCGAGTTCATCTTTGGTATCGGTCTGCTTAGGTTCCGTGTTGGCCACGGCAGTTGGTTCATTATCAGTTTGAGCTTCTCCGTCCGGGTCTGCAAACAGCCGGATGTTTGGTTTTAGCTTTGGATAGTTCTTATTCATTAAAATCCTCCTTTTTTAATTTTAGGCAATATAAAAAGCCCCCAACCGGGAGCTTAATAACATAGTCATTGGTATATGCATTTAAATACCGTTTAATTTTGTTTAATCTGCATTTAATAATTTTGTTGGATTAATTTTACTATGATAATAAAAAAGCCACACAAGGCAAAATAGCCGCCTTGTGTGTTAATACAGTTTTGCAGAGATATGACGGTCATTTAAATAAATTGTCTAAGTCAATTTCTGATTTTACATATACTGCACCTACATCATAGTCATCATATACATCAATATCTTTGCCATTATATTTATAAGTTTGAATTAGCGAGCCGTCTACATCAATAAGCAATTTATTCTTATGCAAATCAGAAAATTCTTTTTCTATTTTTTTACAACATTCATCAAATTTCTGTGGGCTATTGTTTGGGAAGATCGTATAATCATAAATTCTTTTATCCAACATAAAAATCATCTCTTTATAATCCAAATTCTTTATTTATATAAGCATTTGTCATTGAAGCAGTTTCTAAAATATCTTTTAAAGCCTCTTCTCTAGTCAATTTTTTCCTTTCCATTTTACTATTTAATAGTTCTTCGAAAGAAGGAGCTGGTCGTTTTCTATCTAAGAACTCAGCAGTTTCAGCATCAGACATAGCTGCACGGGCACTATGCTTATATTTATTTCTAAGTTCAAATGCTTGCTTAACTTATGTTTCAAACGGTTGTGACTTATCAATTTGATTTGGTATATCAGTAACATTGGCATAATACCACTCCCGGATGTGCTGGCTATCCTTTTTAGTAATTTCCTCTCCAATATATGCAGATAGATCTTTTTTATCTACCCCTATTATACCATTTTGTGAACTGCTTGCAATAAACTTTTTAATGCTTCTATAGTCAGATACTAAATCAATATAACGCTGTGATTTAGTATGCTTCATTCTTTGCCACGCAGCGAATGTCTTCGGCACTTGTTCAGGCAAATATTGCTTAATTTCTTCGTATTGTCTTCGACTTGCACCTTTTTTCTCTTAACAGCCTGCTCCCGGGCATATGCCTTACGCTCTGTATCGGAGCGTAAATCGGCGAAAGGCTGCATGCTCTGTCTGCTAAACTCCGCAAGCTCATCTTTGGTATATGCATTAGCTGGAAATATGGCAAAACGGTGGCGGCAATTAGGGTGTATGGTGTTGTACCCGTCAACTAAGGCAGTATCATAAAGATAAGCAAACCTCAGGGGCCTGCCGTCTTGACCTTTGTACTTGCCATTGGCAGCCTCTTTTGTTAACGCATACACTCTGCCTTGATACATTGCACATACTTCGCAGGTAGGGTAATGGCTTGTCATACGCACTAAGTCATATCCCCGAGCATTGCCTTGCACAACCTGTGCAGTGTTTTGCGTTTCTGCTGTGGTGGTGCGTGCAACCATAGCAGCGTAATCTTTAATGTTGTGCTCTGTACCATTAGCATATGCAACTGATGTTATTTTGCTGTCAGCAAGCTTGTTTTGGAAGTCTTGCTGCATTTGCTTAACAGTTTGTCCTGTTGTTAGCTTTTTTGCAGCAGCTTGCAAAGCTGCTTGTCTTATGTAATCCTGTGTGCGTCTGCCAACCGTTATATGATTGATATAGAAGGCGATTCCTACGGGCTCCGTGAAACTCTGCGGAACAACGGAACTGACTTCGAAACAGTAGTAAAATAGCAACTGCACCTGTGGCAGTAATGCAACAGGTGCCAAACTTGGTCTAAAGTGACCTAGTTTTCAATAAGCGGTTGACCGAATTTTCGGTTGACAAATACACATAGACGAACCGGCAAAAATAATTCGTTTTTTCATATTTAAAATCCAGTATGGATAGATTATAAGTTTGCCATACAGGTAAATGGCTACCCTACTGTTTAATTTAAAATCCAGTATGGATAGATTATAAGACTTTCAATTGCCTTGACTATTGCCTCAGTCATCAGATTTAAAATCCAGTATGGATAGATTATAAGCAATACTTATACTCTGTACGCTTGGACTAATTACACATTTAAAATCCAGTATGGATAGATTATAAGAAGAGGCTATACTAATTGTGTGATATTTCGTAAGCCTATTTAAAATCCAGTATGGATAGATTATAAGACTTGTTTTAAGTAAAAAAGCAAATAAAAAATATAAATTTAAAATCCAGTATGGATAGATTATAAGTGTTCATATTGTAAAGGTGCTAGTGTGCAGCTTCTATTTAAAATCCAGTATGGATAGATTATAAGTTTAGTCGATTTTCTAAATACTGCATAACATCATCAGATTTAAAATCCAGTATGGATAGATTATAAGCCTTTTAGTTGAACTATTTTGAACACACTTAATTATTTTTAAAATCCAGTATGGATAGATTATAAGGCCTCAGTCATTAGAGGCACAAACAATGCCTTAACTTTCTTGGACAAACATAGTAGTAATAAACCTGAATGCAGGATACATTAATTTCTTCCATATATTGCCTCACAAAAAATTACTGCATTTGTCAGCTCCTTTAATAATCCCGTTTTGCACTGTGTTGTCAAAACGAACTCCATACTCTGAGGAATAACTGCAGTTAATTATAGGTATGTTGCTGTGTCCCTTGTAAATTAATTTACATTTCGTATCAATTCTGGAACGCCTAACAGACACTGTGTAATCAAAAACGCCTTCAGAAGCTCTCAGCCTTTCCTCAGGAGTTGCATTACTGTCAGTACATATTTTAACATTACTTTCTATTTCCTCTTTATGTTGGTTATAAACCTCAATAGGAATTGCGTCAATTCTGTCTATGCGTCGTATACCATCATTTTGGCTTTTTAAGTAATCACAGGATTCCCGGTAATTATTATAAGAGGAAAGATACTTCTTGTAATACTTTGAGCCTTTTATTTTGTCTACAGAAAGATAATCCTCAATTAGTTTATTTTTATCGTCCTCTGATATAACACCCTCAAAATTCTTAATTGCCGCCTTGGACATACTGTGTATTGTTTCATCAACAAAATATTTTGCATTTCCCTGTATTTCAGTAAATACATAGCAGTTAGTTTTAGAAAAATCTTTTTTTCCTTTTCGGTTTACCCTGCCGAATCTTTGAAACAACGAAAACAGGTCTGACAGCTCTGTTATAAGAATATCAAAATCAATATCAAGGCTTGCTTCTACTACAGATGTAGAAACCCATATCTGCGGCCTTTCTAATTTGTCATTAGAAATTTTTGCAGCCTTTAATATTTGACCTTCCTTAGCCACACGGTCTTTTCTGGTAAAGTTGGAATGAAACAGATTTATATCTGCATCTATGCCGGAAGCCTTCAGCTGTTCGTAAATATCATTAGCGACATTTATTGCATTACATACAACAAGGTATTTTTTCACACTGCCACACCGAGTATCTGTAATAATACTTTGAATATCCTCTGATGTAAGCTTATCCTCAAAAACCCTTACATTATGTCTTAGCTTTCCGTCTCCTGAGAAATTTTCCAGCTCTGCATCACCCTTAAAAACTCTGACAAGCTCCTCCTTAACAAACGGAGGCAGTGTGGCCGTTAATACAGCCACCTTTCCGCCTAATGTGTGAATCATTTCTACGGCGTATATTATAGCCGCAAGCAGCTCGGGATCATACATTTGAATTTCATCGATTATAAATCTGGAATATGATGACATTGCAAGCTTGTACTCATAGCCCGGATATTTTAATGCAAAGTCAAATATTTGGTCAGGTGTACACACTGTAATAGGAAGCGAAAACTGACGGCTGTTTTGTGCATAAGCAAAGTCAAAGGCTTGGTCTGCCTCTCCTTCCCTCTCTTTGTCTAAGCTTTTTAGATAATATGCCTTCATATCCGAATGAACCAGTGCCACTCTATGCTTGTAGTCCTCACCGCACAGTTCTTTAATTCTTTCATACATAGCGTTTATGGCTGTTTTTAACGGAAGCACAAAAAAGCACTTGTTATTGCCGCACCATAAAAGACCTGCCTCTGTTTTTCCCATTCCTGTAGGTGCTGTAACTATAATATTTTTTCCGGAATTTTGCCTGCAAAACTTTTGCAGACTGTAATACTCATTGCCGGTTTGTTTTTTCCAGCTATCCATACATTCATTCAAAAAATCATTTTTAAATTCACAGGTAATGCCGGCACTGGCACTGTAATCGCACTTATGCAGAAATCCTTTCAGCAAAACAGCGTATTGCTTATCAGCTTTGCTCAATGGTTCTTTAAAAATATTTTTGACCTTTGTAATCACTTCTTTCATACGACCGTAAGCTTTATTAGCAGAAAAACCCAGTTCGTTTAAAGAATCTTCAATAAGGGAACGCTCTTTGTTAAATATGCTAATTGGAGAGTCACCTCTGTAGTGATGAAACAAAACGGAAAAATATACCGCTATAGGGTTTATACATTTCTCCTTATCAATGTAAAAAACAGATAGCACGCTGTGCGGCACTTCGTTATTGATCTTAAAGTCTCCTCCATATTTTACTCGATTTTGAAATTTAGAGTTAGCCTTGCCGTTATCGTGAATTTCACAGGAAATCAGCAAGTCTATATACATTTCCCTGGATTTTATATAGCCCAGCTTATAGAGCAGGTTTGCCTGCTCTATAAGCTCCTTTGAATGTTGTTCTATTGTTTTGTTGGGCTTAGCCAATTTTTTATTTATATCCATACACTAACCTCACGCCAATAAAACAGGATATATTGTATCATCCGTTTTATCAATTAATATACCGCTGCAGCCCTTGTCTAAGTAGGAAAATTTGTTGTATATAACAGGTATTCTGTTAAATTCACGCTTTCTCATTCCACCTTTAATTTTTTGTGTGGTGTAATCCTTTGGCATCAAATACTTAGTTCCGCCACGGTAACCGCCTGTCGTATCTGAATCTATGTCCAAATTTTCCTTGTTCTGCTCAATATATTCTATAGGCATATACACATCGTACACATCATTGTTAAAGTCAATGAAAGTATCCACTTCACTCAACTCTGTTTCTTCACACTCTAATACCTCAACAAAGTCCTCGCCTCTGCCTATAGCAGTAAGATTACAGATATTATCCATAATATCCCGCATAGTCTGCTCATCGCTTACAATATGTATAACCATCTCAATGTCACAAAGCAGCTCGTAATATTTAGGCCCCTTTGCAAGAGTTCTGAAGTGTGAATAAGGAATGGTATATTTTACCCGCTCGTATTCGCTGTAAATCTCCTTTAGCCTTTTATATCGGCTCTCAAACGCTTTGACCTCTTCCGGCGAAATATTACTGTTAGCCTTCATTTCCTTTAAGGTACTGTTCATTTGGCTAATACGCTTCTTATGCTTATCAATTCTTTTTTTAGTTCGCTTTAAAAGCCTGTATTCCCTAATCAGCTTTTCATTGACAACATTAATGGTTATGCCCTTTTCAAAGCTGTTCCCTTGAGATTTTTGAGCTATAGCCACCACCTGATAGGCACTTGACAGCATATCGGGATTTTTCATTTTAACAAGGGTGTTTCTGTCGTCCTGCAGTGAATTAAGGAAGCAGTCCTCCTTAAACATTTTAGTCTTTAATGAACCGTACTTTCCTTGTATACTTAGCTTCATAGGATGATAGCTTGTATAGCCGCACGCCTTGTGAAATGCTCCTATTACTGTAGAATACGGTGGCATTGGGTAGGTTGTACGGCAATTTACAGTTTCTTCTCGTCTATAATTGGCGCTGTTTTGCCTTATATGCACTCTTATAGCTTTCATACTAATTCCGCCTTACTTTGAAAAATACTCCTTAACCTGACCTCTTAGAGCTTCAAAAAATTCAGGCACGGCAGTAGGGTGAAGCTCCCTTACTATTTCGTCCTCGTTTTTAAGCTCACCGTTACGCATAAGGGCACAGCTGTAGCCCTGCGAAAGCTTTTCTTTAATTGGCTCTATAACAAGCCTTTTACCCACAACATTAACGGCATTTTCAAACACATGAGTTTTTCTTGGTGAAAGTCCGCCAACAATAAATATCGGCTCTGCATTATCAAGGTTACCCTTTACCACCAAAGAAAGGTTTTCTACTGCATCCAGCAGTGCAATAACACGCTGACACTTTTCATCATTGTCAGCCTCAGCACCAAAGTTATCGTCCTTGCCGATTTTCTCAAGGTCAATAGTTAAGCTGTAAATTTTTGACGACTTGTCATATTCATACTGATATGGCTTTAAACCACATTCTTCAGCGTCTTTTTGAACATTTTTACCATTAGCCTTTGCATAATTTGTTGCAAGGTAAAGGTTGTTGTGAAAGCGTGCGTCATTTATAAACGGCTCTGTTGCCACTGCGTCTGTTAAATAAAATGAGCTGTTACGAATATATGTAATGTCCTTGGTAGACATATATCCACCCTCAAGGGCACGGCAGGTTGCGGCATTAATATCATTAGTTACAAGCTTCTGCATTACACCGTCATTCGAGGTTTGCAGGTCATCATAAAAACCGGACTGAACGCAAATGGCGTTTTTTAAGCTTTCCCTGCTGCGTGTTGCATACTCATTGCCGCCCCTGTATACCTTTTGAACACTTGAGATATTACCCAGACTTTCGCCATAGTTGCTCGTCATATTTGAAATCACCGTAATTGTTAAAGCTTTTGTAATCATAAATTAATTCTCCTTTTTACTATCGTTTTCTTCGATTTTACTGTCGTCTTTATCGGCAACATTCACCGTTATTGCATTAGTAAAAGCATATATAATATCCTTATACTTTTCAGCATTATTTTCCCCATTGCTATCCAGCAATTTATAAAAGAACCAAAATTCTAAGCTCGTCTCTTCGCTTAAGCGAGAAATAAGATTTTTAATACTATCATAATCGTTAGCAATTAATGCATTTATAATTCTGTGCTTATATGACTTTATTTTGTTTTTCTTATTGTCTTCTATAAGTTTTTTTGACACCTTTTTACCACAGCACCTTGCATTCATTATTTCATCCATAACCTCGTTTCCTTTCCAAGCTTCATTAATATCTATTAGGGTATCTGTACAAAGCTTTACAACTATTTTATTTACATCTTTATCGAAGTATATTTTTAACATTCTTAAAATAACATCATCAAGAAAAACGTTATTCAGGCAACGCCAATACACTTCCTTTTCAACATTCAGCCAATAATTATCGGAAATTTGATACACAAAATTAAGTGATTTATCCGAAAGATTCCTTAATTGCTTTAATCTATCAACCCGTACATACAGTGTGGAATAATAGTCGTTATCTCTCGACTTCATAATTATTTCAATATTATAGTTAATATAATCTTTTGCCTGCTGTAAGACAGTCAACAGCTTTAGTCTTGAATCCCTCTTATCAACACTATTTAATGCTTCACTAACCCTTTTGTTGGTTTGTACAAGATCTTTAACCGAAAAATTGTTGTTCACAAAAAAGGTTTCGTACATATCTGAATTTGAGAATGCAAAGGGAATGAAATCAAACTCCGGTATATCGTTGGTTTCGTAGCTTTCTTTTGCGAAACAAAACCCTAAAAATCTGGTTTTTCTGCCCTCGTCCAAGGTGTAGCCCGCAAGCCTGCAATGAGGATTCGATGCGGTAAGAAGCAGGTTACTGTTGGCATAATTACTGTACAAATTTTTGCCGTACCTAAATACACTTTTAATAATTTCGTGTCTGTTATTATTAATAATATCCGCCACAGTCTGCTTATTTGTACCATCAAACTTTGTTTTACCAAAAAGCTTTTTCAGCACAGTTTTGCTTTTAACCATATCGTTTACAGCTTTAATTTGTTCCTCTGTAAACTCATCATTTTCAAGCATTTGCAATATTCTAATGTGAGTCATATCATCTTTAAAGTAGTCCTCGGCAAAGTCAAGGTATCTTTCCTCTGTAATATCCTCCTGATTATAAAGGATGCCGTCAAAGCCAAAAACACTCTCCTTCGGCTTTTTCTCTAATTCACTTAAAACCCCATAGCTAATATGATTAAATTTAAAATACTCAACTAATCCTGTCGTTGCCGCCGCATATCTCCATTCGGTTGGCTGCAAAAGGGTATTATAACCGTCAAAATCTATCTTGCTCTTCAATTTATATCACCTCCCCGCCCTCGGCTATTAGCTCAGCAAGTCCAAAACCAGCTGATTTTCGTGAACCTATGCCATTCTTCAGCAAATAGTTTATAATCGTGCTGTCTGCTTCAATAATAAACATACCCAAGCTACACTCAATATAGCTGTTGTAATGGTACACTACTGTTTTTTTGGCATCAACAGGAGTTATCGAAAACTCCTCTGCCATTTTTTCGGTAAAGCCGGCGTTTACAAGCTGAGCAGTAATAATCCCTTTTGCCGCCTGTTTAAAATCATCTCCGGCAACCGAATAATACTTGTCAGCGTTTTCCTGCTTGGTATGCTCCCTGATACACAAAGGACTCAACATTTTTATGAGTACCGAGCCGGAGCTTACACTTTTTTCGGGAAGCCTCCTAACACTATCAAGTGTTAAGCAATTTTTTAATGGTGCCGGCATACTTTTGCCTTTTTGCTTTATAAAGGCTGACATAAAAACATAACCGGTGTTTGTGTCTACTGTTGAAAATGTAAGCCGTACCTGATTTTTCCCAAGAGTAATCTCGCCTTTGTCAAAAACCGGCTTAGGCAAATTTACCGCAAAGGTAAATTTTCTAACCGTTGGGTCCGAATAATACTCTCGGTAAAACCTGCCGTCGGCAATTTCAGTCAAAGCTTTTTTAAAAAAAGCAAGAAAAACTCTCCTGTAGTCAAAAGGCAGCTTACAATTTTTCAACACAAATTGCAATTCAATTCTCATTTTACCCTCCATTTATTTATTTCAAAAGTATAAAAATTATTACCTTTGATGTTTTAAGTATACAACCGCCCGCTTGTTTTGTCAACACCTAGTATATATTTAGGCTAATAATTTATAATTTGCTTTTTTATTTTAATTATGATATATTGTATAGGGTTGTTGTTTTACAGCAGTTATAAACCTATCGGCAAATTAAACCACATTGGATTTTAAATAGTATCTATTTAAAAAATCACATTAAATCTATCCATATTGGAACACAAAATCAGGCCTCGTTTTTATCTAAAAATCGCAGCCTCACTTTGACATTTCGGCTAACCTATAACACAATTATAAATTATTTACTGTCCCATAAACTACCCACTCTTTTTGAAAATACAAGTTTATAACGCCGGTGTATACACAAGCCAAGGTCATTTATAGCAAGTGTTAAGGTCAGCACACAAAAAGGGCAAGCACAGAATTTAATCTGTAGCTTGCCCTTTTTGCTTCAATTATTTTAGCAGCTGAAAGCCCCTGCATATGGCAAGTGCTTTTTATGCTGCCGGCTATGTTGCACGCTATACCCAAAAGGTATTAAGCCTGAAAATATTAAACCTTTCTCTTTCGGGAAATAACTATAATACCTAAAATGTAGAACAGTATTGCAGAGGCAACAAGAATTAAAATGCTGTCAAGTATACTTACATCCCAACTGCCTATTGTGAAATCAACTCCCAGGTCTTGCCGAAGTGTATTTACAGCGGTGTCGGCAGCCTCCTTTGGTACACCCTCAAAGGTTTGCTCAAACGGAACAGCCATAAATATCTTTCTGAAAATAGATGCGGCGTGTGATATTGGGAATAGCTTTACCACAGTAGCTACTCCTTCGGGCATAGAGCCAACGGGCAGGTACATACCGGTTATAAAGCCTATTAGAGTACCTATTATTGTGCTTGCCGTTGCATAAGCGTTGGTACTATTAAAGAATGATACTACAAAGAACATCATCGATGAAGCAGAAAGCACAGCAAGCAATATCATTCCCAGTACCTTTAGTATAGATTCAAAAGGCAGAAGCTCTCCTCCGCTTGCAACAATAAATATTTCACCGGCTGCAAAGGCTATTACGCTCATAATAACGCCGATTAAAAAGGAATTTAATATATATCCGCCGGCTATAGAGCTGCGTGAAATAGGAGAACAGCGAAAGTCTTTGTCTATTTTTTTAACCTTGTCATCTACAATAACACCAAAAGCACCCAGGGTAGTGGATATTGAAGTTACCGAAAGTATTCCGGCAATAAGCCAGCTGTTTACAAGAAATTTTATTTCGTTTGTTCTTGATTCGTCAAAGTTTTCTACGCTTTTTATAAGCTGGTCACCCAGGAAAAAAGCATACAAGCCTATAACGATTAAAACTGAAAGTATTGAAAAGAATACGCTTCCTTTATCTCTGAAATATACCTTTAAATTTCGTTTTGCAAATAAAATCATTCTCGTATCTCCTTTCCTGTTATAGCAATAAATGCATCGTCCATTGTACCCCTTAAAACCTCAAAGCCGTCTATGTTATCTTTACAGCTTTCAATAACAGGCAGTGCCTCCATGGTGGTTTTTATTTTTACCTCAATTTCAGTGCCTTTTTCGGTAAAATCAATACCCTGAGCCGCTAAGTATTTTTTAACCTGTGGGTTGTTGGCCTTTGGTGTAATCTTCAGTATATCGGTTGCATACTGCTCCTTTAGCTGCGTAGGCGTACCCCTTGCGGCAATAAGTCCGTTATCAATTACAACCACATAATCAGCCTCAGCCGCCTCTTCCATATAGTGAGTGGTTAAAAACACAGTCATTTTGGTTTCAGCCTGCAGCTGCCTTATGGTTTCCCATACCGTTTTTCTTGTTTGTGGGTCAAGTCCGGTGGTAGGCTCGTCAAGAAAAAGAATTTTTGGTGTGTTTACCAATGCTCTTGCTATGTCGGCACGCCTGCGCTGTCCGCCGGAAAGCTTACCGTATTTTCTATTTTGAATGTCGGTTACGCCGGATACCTCCATAGCTCTTTCTGTGTTTTTGCACAGCTGTTCACGACTTAGTCCGTAGAAGCTTCCACGCAGGGTTATGTTCTCTTTTATGGTAAGCAGTTTATCAAGCACACCGTCTTGAAATACCGCACCTATATTTCGGCGTATTTCGTTGTCGTTTTCGCCAAGCTTACTGCCACATATAGTAACCTCGCCGCTGTCCGGCTTTAAAAAAGTGGTAATCATATCTATAGTTGTGGACTTACCGGCACCGTTTGGCCCTAAAAAGGCGAACAGCTTTCCTGCCTCTACATAAAAGCTTATGTCCTTTACAGCGTGAACATCTCCGTAGGATTTTTTTAAGTTCTTAACCTCAATAATCTTGTCCATTCTTTTTCCGCTCACTTTCTATAATTTTATTTATGCTGTCGGCAGATTGTTTTTCCTGAAGCAGCATTACTCCAAATACGGCAAAATATATTATTACATCTATTGCCAGCACTGCCAAAATCCAGAAGGCGTTAAAATCAAACCAGTTATACCAAAGCCCGCCAATAAGCAGTACACAGGCGGAAACCTCAATAATGCCCAATAGTATAAACAGCCAGACAGGCGGTGTGGATTTGTAAAGCTTTTCTGTCAGAATGTCAGTCAGCAGCATTAATATTGTTATGGCAAGGCACAAAAAGGCCATTTGGAATACCCAAAGGGTATTTATAGATGTTGTGCCTGAAAAGTAGTTTACAGCTGCTATCACTACAGACGCTATAGCGTATGAGGATAAAAAAACATTTATATAATACTTCAACCTTTGCATTGCTAAGCCCTCCTTAAAGCCCGAATTTCTTTTTAAATACAGGTACATAATGTCGATTAATTATCAGCTTTTCACGATTTAACAAAAGCACCTCATATTTCCCGTTTAAAAGCGGCTTTACCTTTTCGATAAAATGTATATTCAAGATACAGCCCTTACTTATTCTTACAAACGACGAATTTACAAGTACCTCTTCAAGCTCGTAGAGTTTCATTTTACATTCATATATACTGTCCGCACAATATATAAAGGTTTTTTCGTCTACGCTTTCTATGTAGCAAATGCTGTCGTGGTCGATTTTCCGCACATAACCGTCCTTATAGCCTTTTACGGTAAAAGAGCATACATTTATCTCGTCAATTATTTTTTGCAATTCAGCATTTATAACGGAGCAGCGAATTATAATCTCCGGCTCGTCATATTTATTGTCTTGTTCTACAGTCAGCTTCATATTGTTCCCCCTTACAGCTAAAATATATCATAATCGGCAGCTGTAGTAAACAGTCTTTCGGCAAGGTGCATTTTATACAGGGTAAAAAACATTAAACAGACATTGCAAAGCACCCATATTTTTTACAGCTGCTATTTAGTGTAAATTTACCAACAATTCATTTCCGACGCCGTGATTATTTGTGTGGAAGATTTTTAACCTTTGTGGTAAAATAAACAGTGTGTGCTTGTAGTATATCATATTAAACGGCGGTGAAGAAATGGCAGTAGTAATTTCGACTGTAAGCAAAAACAGCAGAGCAGACCGAGCAGGAATACTGCCAAAGGAAAAGCTTCTGTCAATTAACGGCAATGAAATTGTAGATGTACTTGATTATAGATTTTACCAAACCTCTCGTGATGTTTTGCTTGAGATTGAAAATGCCTGTGGCATTGTACGAAATGTGAAAATTCACAAGGGTGAATACGAGGAAATCGGTTTGGAGTTTGAAACCTATCTTATGGACAAGCAGCATTCCTGCCGAAACAAGTGCATATTTTGCTTTATTGACCAAATGCCAAAGGGAATGAGAGAAAGTCTTTACTTTAAAGATGATGACTCCAGACTTTCGTTTTTGTTTGGCAACTATATAACTCTTACCAACCTGTCACAGCACGAAATAGACAGAATTATTAAAATGCACATAAGCCCCATAAATGTTTCTGTGCATACCACAAACCCGGAGTTAAGGGTAAAGATGATGAAAAACCGCTTTGCCGGAGAAGTACTAAGCGTACTGCCTAAGTTTGCAGAGGCCGGTATAAAAATAAATTGTCAGATTGTTTCCTGCCCGGGTATTAACGACGGCAAAGAGCTGGAGCGTACATTAACCGACCTTGAGGCACTGTATCCGTCTGTGGAATGTATTGCCGTTGTTCCTGTAGGTCTTACGGCGTACAGAAAGGGGCTGTTCCCTCTGGTGGAATATACAAAGGAAACCGCACTTGAAACGCTGGAGCTTATTGAGAGCTACGGTGATAAATTCAAAGAAAAATACGGCAGCAGAATTGTTTTTGCATCGGACGAATTTTACCTGAAGTCCGGCAGAGAAATTCCGGAGGCCGACTTTTATGAGGACTTTGACCAGCTTGACAACGGAGTGGGCATGCTTTCGCTGCTTAGAGATGAGGTTATGTGGGCACTTGAGGAATACGAAAGTATAGACAAAAATATTCATCTGACCATAGCCTGCGGAACAGGCGTGCGTGACTTTTTAAATGATTTACTGGGCAATGTTACAAAGAAGTTCAGTAATGTAAAAATTAATGTAATAGGTATAAAAAATAAATTTTTCGGCGGCGGCATAAATGTGTCGGGGCTGATAACAGGCCAAGACCTGATAGCCCAGCTTACAGGTATAGGCTTAGGGGACAAGCTGCTTATTCCGTCTGTTATGCTTAGGCGTGAGGGCGATATTTTTCTTGACGATATATCACTTGAGGAGGTAAAAGAAAAACTTAGCATAGATGTTGTGCCTGTTCCAAACAGCGGAGAAAAAATGTTGGCTGAAATATTAAGTTAAGCTTATTTATTAAGGAGGTAATAATATGGCAAGACCTGTAATAGCTATTGTAGGCAGACCAAATGTAGGCAAGTCTACCTTGTTTAACAAGCTGGTGGGAGAGAGAATATCAATAGTAGACGACACTCCCGGAGTAACCCGTGACAGAATTTACGGCAAGGTAGAATGGCTTGACAAAACTGCCGATATTATAGACACCGGCGGTATAGAGCCATATTCTGACGATATTATTTTAAAGCAAATGCGCAGGCAGGCAGAGCTTGCCATTGATGCGGCAGATGTAATTATACTTGTAACCGACTTAAAAAGCGGTTTGGTAACAACCGATATAGAGGTTGCTACAATGCTGCAAAAAAGCGGCAGACCGGTGGTTTTGTGTGTAAATAAGTGCGACAGAATAGGCGAGCCTGACCCGGGCTTTTACGAATTTTATAACCTAGGCTTGGGGGATCCTATACAGGTGTCTTCGGTACACGGACACGGAACAGGCGACCTGCTAGAGGCAGTATTCAGCCATATTCCGGACAGTGCATGGGAGGACAACGACGGCGAGGTAATTAATGTAGCCGTTATAGGTAAACCGAATGTGGGCAAAAGCTCACTTATTAACAGAATTACAGGTGAAGAACGCTGTATAGTTTCTAACATTGCAGGAACAACACGAGATTCCATTGACACTACTGTCGAAAATGAATACGGTATTTTCAACTTTACCGATACTGCGGGTATGCGACGGAAAAACAAGGTTGATGACGCTATAGAAAAATACAGCATTATAAGGGCTAAAATGGCTATTGAACGCAGTGATGTGTGCGTAATTATGATTGACGCCACAGAGGGCTTTACCGAGCAGGATTCTAAGGTAGCCGGCTTAGCACATGAGGCAGGCAAGGCCTGTATTATAGCGGTAAATAAATGGGACGCCATAGAAAAAGACGGCACTACTATGAGTTCGTATAAAAAGGATTTAGAAAAGGACTTTTCCTTTATGTCGTATGCACCTATGATTTTCATTTCTGCAAAAACAGGTCAAAGACTTGACAAGCTGTTTGAAATGATAAAGGCTGTTGCCAACGCCAACTCCATGAGAATTAAAACCGGTGCATTAAACGATATACTGGCACAGGCAACAGCAAGAGTGCAGCCACCTACCGACAAGGGCAGAAGGCTGAAAATATTCTATATGACTCAGGCAAGTACAAAGCCGCCTACATTTGTCTGCTTTGTTAATTCAGCACAGCTTTTCCATTTTTCGTATCAAAGATATTTAGAAAACAGAATAAGAGATACCTTTGGACTTGAGGGTACGCCAATACGATTTGTAATTCGTGAGCGTGGCGATAAATAATTATGTCCGGCTTCAGGAGGATTTATGAACGGTTTTATTGAGTTTTTATGCAGCGGCTGGTGGCAGATAATTGTTACAGCTGTTGTAGGCTATTTGTTAGGAAGTATTAATTTTGCAATAATTATTACCCGAATAGTAGACAGAAACAAGGACATACGCAGTATGGGCAGCGGTAACGCAGGCTTTACCAATGTACTGCGTTCTGTAGGCAAAGGGCCGGCAGTTTTTACTATTGTATTTGATTTTTTAAAGGCTGTTATTGCTGTAGTAATAGGCGGATTTTTGTTTTCCTCTATTGCTTCGCAAGGCACTGTTCAGTCCGTAGAATTTGCCTGCTTTGGAAAGTACCTTGCAGGACTTTGCTGTATAGTGGGGCATATGTTCCCGGTTTATTTCGGCTTTAAGGGCGGCAAGGGCGTTGTTACTACAGCTGCACTAATGGCAGTAGCCGAGTGGAGAGTGTTCTTGGTTATAATAGCCCTGTTTTTAATAATATTTGCAATCAGCAAAATTATTTCACTTGGCTCTGTAATATGTGCGGTTTGCTATCCAATAGCAACCTTCTGCTTTACATTTTTTGTTGACTATCTTCCAAATGTAAACACAGCGACAGCACATTCGATGTTGTATGTAATTGTTTCAACTTTGTTTACATTGTTAATAGGTTTGTGTGTTATAATTAAGCATAGAAGCAATATTCAACGCTTGCTTAACGGTACAGAGAAAAAAATTACAGCTAAAAAGTAGCTTTATAGTGTGTTTTTGATTAAGGAGGTTACATTATGAAATGTAATAAATGTGGAAATGAATTTGAAAACGAGAAGTTTTGCCCTGTATGTGGCTACCCTGCCAGCACGGACGGTCAAAAAGAGAAATATTCCTCACAGTTTGGCGATAATTTTGATATGAACACAGATGAGGAAACCGACAGAATTATTGACAGAGCTACACAGGCACAAATGTATAATTCACAGTTTAACCCAAGCAGCTACAGCAGCTATGAGGATATATCTTCAAACAGTACACCGGATGACAATGATAGCACTACGGAGTATCCTGAGGAAATTTCATCTAACAGCAACGAAAATTTAGCTACATACGGTGACGAATACGGCGAGGATAAGGAAGATGACAACGAGGAAATTCATTCAAAATCCAAAAAGCCTTTAGTTATTACCCTTGTTATTATACTTATTTTGATTATCGGTGCTATTGCGTGGTTTATTACTGCTGCATACGGTGCTAATCCGTTTATGAAAACAAGCGCTACTGAACCTGCCACACAGGCAACTGATGCTATGGTAGTAAATGCAACCGACAGCACAGCAGTACAAGCCCCTTCATCTACACAGCCGCAAACAGAGACTCCAACAGAAGCTCCAACCGAGGCACCTACAGAGGCTCCAACCGAAGCACCTACAGAAGCTCCTACAGAGGCACCTACAGAGGCACCTACAGAAGAAAGCACCGATGTAGTAATAGTAGACGATGGCTCGGACAATACCGGTTTTGTTGATGAGGACCACGACGGCTACGATGACAACACAGGCGTTTACTACGGCGTTGAGTAATATTGGGTAAATATTTAATAATAAAAATAATTTTAACAGCACCAAAAGGGCAAGCACAGAGTTTAATCTGCAGCTTGCCCTTTTCTTATGTTTTTCTGCTGTTATTAACACAAAGTATCCTGCGGATTATTTGTATTGTGCTATTTGTTTGCACAACATCACACAGGCGAATAAAAAAACAAGCGGCAACTTGATTATCGCCACTTGTTTTAATCAATTTTCTTTTTACGGTTTTACCCCAAATATTGACATAGAGCCTTTTCTTTTTACGGTTTTACCTCAACTATTGACATAGAGCCTTTTCTTTTTACGGTTTTACCCCAAGCTCTTGATACAGAGCCTAATTATACTAAACTAATTTTCACTGTGTTTCGGTAGAATGGTTTGAAAGGTCGTTGTCGGATATTTTGTAGCACAAAATCATAAGGCTGTCACTCATATGCACATTCTGCACAACAACATCGTCATATGCAACAGACAAATCATAGTGAGAAAAGTTCCAGTAGCATTTTATGCCACAGCTGTACAGCCGCTTTGACACCTCTCCTACCGCCGCCTTTGGTATGCACAGTATGGCAACCTTTGGGGAATGCTCGCCGCAGAATTCCTCAATATCGTCAGTGCTTTGCACCTTTATTCCACGAATTTCCTCACCGATTATAGATGGGTTCTTGTCGAATATTCCTATTAAGTCAAAGCCACGCTCTTCAAAAGACATATGTGCGGCAACGGCTCTGCCTAAGTTGCCTACGCCCACCAGCACAGCCTTGTATTTGTTGTTTAAGCCAAGAATCTGCTTTATTTCGTTGTAAAGCTGCTCAACATTGTAGCCAAAGCCCTGCTGACCAAAGCCGCCAAAGCAGTTAAAGTCCTGCCTTACCTGTGAAGCTGTGGTACGCATTTTTTGTGCCAGCTCCTTAGAAGATATTCTGTCTATCCCCTGAGCCTTAAGCTCTCCTAAAAATCGATAATAACGAGGCAGTCGCTTTATTACCGAGGAGGATATATTTTCTTTCCTTGCCATCTATAAATCACCATTTCCGAAAATACATATTATAACAATGCATACAAGCTGCATATTATCCCGTAGCTTGTATTGGTATGTGAATTTTTTAACAAACATTATTCTATAAAAGGGCTGCCGGTCTACTACCGTAAACAGCAACCCTATTATACTTCAACAGTCTGAAAATCGCAATAGCTTTTAAGCCATTAGCTTTTCCAGTCTTTTATTAATTTCAACAAGGAAGGTTTCTGTGTCTACCTTCTGCTTGTTTGGCAGTGTAGAAAGCAGCTCAAGGTCGCCTGTCATAACGCCGTCTTCAATAGTTGAAATAGTAGCCTTTTCAAGGTTATCGGCAAACCTGCAAAGCTCAGGGTTATTGTCAAGCTCTCCTCTTTTTCTTAAAGCACCGCTCCAAGCAAACAATGTAGCAACACTGTTTGTAGATGTCTTTTCGCCCTTTAGGTGCTTGTAGTAGTGACGCTGTACTGTACCGTGTGCAGCCTCGTACTCATATACACCGTCCGGAGATACAAGAACAGATGTCATCATTGCCAAGCTGCCAAATGCAGTTGCAATCATATCTGACATAACATCGCCGTCATAGTTTTTGCAAGCCCAAATGTAGCCACCCTCACTGCGGATAACTCTTGCTACTGCATCGTCAATCAGTGTATAGAAATACTCTATACCTGCGTCAGCAAACTTTTGCTTGTACTCGTTTTCAAAAATCTCATTGAAAATATCCTTAAAGCGGTGGTCATAGGTTTTGCTGATAGTATCCTTTGTAGCAAACCAAATATCCTGATTTAGGTCAAGTGCGTAGTTAAAGCAGGAGCGGGCAAAGCTGCCAATGCTCTTGTCTAGGTTGTGCATACCCTGAATAACGCCGTCTGTATCAAAATTATGAATCAGTGATCTTTCCTCTGTGCCGTCTGGCTTTGTTACGCAAAGCTCTGCCTTTGAGCCGGCACTAACAGACATTTCTGTGTTCTTGTATACATCGCCGTAAGCGTGACGGGCAATGCAAATCGGCTTTTTCCATGTAGGAATAAACGGTGTAATACCCTTTACAATAATAGGGCTTCTGAATACTGTACCGTCCAGCATAGCTCTGATAGTACCGTTTGGTGACTTCCACATTTCTTTTAGGTTGTACTCTGTCATACGGGCAGCGTTAGGTGTAATAGTTGCGCACTTTACAGCAACACCGTATTTCTTTGTAGCTATAGCACTGTCAATAGTTACCTGGTCGTTAGTTTCGTTTCTGTGCTCAAGACCTAGGTCATAGTAGTCAGCCTTTAGATTTACATATGGATAGATAAGAATATCCTTAATCATCTTCCATATAATTCTTGTCATCTCGTCGCCGTCCATCTCAACAAGCGGAGTGGTCATTTCAATTTTAGCCATTTTAATTGCCCCTTTGCTCAAGTATATTTTTTATTACATAATATTACCCGTTTAAATAAATAAACGGGTAATTGCATTTTATCAAGAGTGTTCTCTTGTGTAGTTCAGCAAACCACCTGCAAGGATAATATCCTTTGTACGCTGCGAAAGCTCGCACTTTGCCACGATAGTTTTGCCGTTTGTTTTATTTTCAATAACTACATCCTTGCCCTCAACAATGCACTTCTTTACATCAGGAAGTACAAGCTGATCATTCAGGCTGATGCTGTCATAATCTGCCTCGTTTACAAAGGTAAGAGGAATAATACCTGCGTTAATCAGGTTTGCACGGTGAATTCTTGCAAAGCTCTTAACAAGCACTGCCTTTACACCCAAATACAAAGGTGCAAGTGCGGCATGCTCTCTTGAAGAGCCCTGACCGTAGTTTTCGCCGCCAACAATAATGCTCTTGCCCATCTGCTTAGCTCTTGCCGGGAATTCCTTGTCACATACTGTAAAGCAATGCTCGGAAATAGCTGGAATATTTGAACGCAGCGGCAAAATCTTTGCACCGGCAGGCATAATGTGGTCGGTAGTAATATTATCTTCAACCTTTAGTGAGCACTGTGCCTCGATAGTGTCCTCCAAAGGATATGTAGCAGGATATGGTTTAATGTTTGGTCCTCTAAGCACCTCTACGCTGTCCATTTCAGCCTCAGGAGCAGGTGCTGCAACCATATTGTCATTTACCAAGAATTTCTCAGGCAGCTCAATCTTTACCTCGTCGCCCAATGTTCTAGGGTCGCAGAATACACCTGCCAAAGCAGAAGCTGCTGCGGTTTCCGGTGATACAAGGTATATCTGACCGTCAGCTGTACCGGAACGGCCCTTAAAGTTTCTGTTAAAGGTTCTTAGAGAAATACCCTTAGAGTTAGGTGACTGTCCCATACCAATACAAGGGCCGCAGGCACACTCAAGAATTCTTGCACCGGCCGCAATCAGGTCGCCAAGTGCACCGTTAAGAGCAAGCATATTATAAACCTGCTTTGAGCCCGGTGCTATAGCAAGAGAAACATTCTCTGCAACGGTTTTGCCCTTTAGTATAGCCGCAACTCTCATAAGGTCAAGATATGATGAGTTTGTACATGAGCCTATACATACCTGGTCAACAACCTGTGGACCAATCTCCTCGATAGTTTTGATATTATCAGGGCTGTGCGGACATGCTGCCATAGGAACAAGTGCTGAAAGGTTAATGTCTATAACCTCGTCGTATACAGCGTCAGCATCTGCCGAAAGCTCGCTCCAGTCTTCCTCTCTGCCCTGTGCCTTTAGGAACTCTCTTGTAACCTCGTCTGAAGGGAATATTGATGTAGTGGCACCCAGCTCTGCACCCATATTTGTAATTGTAGCACGCTCAGGCACAGTAAGAGTTTTTACACCCTCGCCGCCGTACTCTACTATTTTTCCTACGCCGCCCTTAACAGACATAATCTTTAGTACCTCAAGAATAACATCCTTTGCAGATACCCAAGGCTGCAGCTTGCCTGAAAGATTAATTCTAACCATTTTAGGCATTGTTATGTAGTATGCGCCGCCGCCCATAGCAACAGCAACATCAAGTCCGCCTGCACCTATAGCAAGCATACCGATACCGCCGCCTGTAGGTGTGTGGCTGTCAGAACCGATTAATGTTTTGCCCGGAATACCAAATCTCTCAAGGTGTACCTGATGGCAGATACCGTTACCCGGACGAGAGAAATAAATACCGTGCTTTCTGCATACAGTTTGAATAAAGCGGTGGTCGTCCGCATTTTCAAAGCCTGTCTGCAATGTATTGTGGTCTATATAAGCAACACTTTTTTCAGTTTTTACTCTAGGTACGCCTATAGCCTCAAACTCCAGATAAGCCATTGTACCTGTAGCGTCCTGTGTAAGTGTTTGGTCTATTTTCAGTCCAATATCGCTGCCTACGGTCATTTCACCGCTAAGCAGGTGATTTTTGATTATCTTTTGTGCTATTGTATAACCCATGACAATCGTCCTCCTTTGTTTTATTCGTAAATAACATTATTTACTGCAGCACCCAAGGGTGCCAATACATAATGCCCCAGAATGTTAGAAAATATAACATATATATTATTACCTAAATTGCATGAATTGTCAATGTGCATATGCACAAAATATGCCTTTTAGTCACAATTCAATAAATATATAAAAATAAATACCTATTTTAAAGCCCCGTAAACAGTCATTGTACAGCTGTAAGGCATTATAATGTTTTAACAAATTCCTTAAGGTAGGCTTTAAAATCCTCTCCAAGCTCTTTGTTTTGTACACCAACCTCAACCTGTGCCTTTAAAATGCCCAGCTTGTTGCCCATATCATAGCGTACGCCTGTAAAGTCAACGGCTGTCATACCTACTGTTCTTGCCAAAACCTTCATAGCATCTGTAAGCTGAATCTCTCCGCCTACACCCGGCTTGACTGTTTCCAAAATGGAAAATATTTCAGGCGGCAAAACACATCGGCCCAAAATTGAGTAGTATGACAAAACCTCTGCCTCTGTTGCCGGCTTTTCAACCATATCCGTACAGCTGAACACATTGCCCTCAAGCCTGTCCACCTTTAGTGAGCCGTACTTGTGAATTTCCGACTTTGGCACCTCTTTTACGCCAAGAACACCCTTGCCGTACTTTTCGTATACTCTTATAAGCTGAGCAACGGCAGGGTCTTCGCCTACTATAACATCATCGCCAAACAAAACGGCAAACGGCTCGTCGCCTACAAAGCTCTTTGCACAGCTAATGGCGTGTCCCAAGCCCTTTGTTTCCTTTTGACGGACATATGTAATATTTGCGAGCTTAGGAATAGCCGTTACAGTATCGTAAAATTCATTTTTACCGCCCTTTAGCAGCGCTTGCTCAAGCTCCGGCGAATAGTCAAAATGGTCTTCTATAATACCCTTACCCCTGTTGGTAATAATTAAAATTTCCTCTATACCTGAGTTTACAGCCTCTTCAACTATATACTGTATAGCCGGCTTGTCAACTATAGGGAACATTTCCTTTGGCATTGATTTGGTAGCAGGCAAAACTCTTGTGCCCATACCGGCGGCAGGAATAACCGCTTTGCGAATTTTTTTCATAAATTTACCTCACTTAATTATCAGTTTAACATTCATTTTCCTATAAATTAAATTACATTAAAGCATACCCATCATAAGGTTTGGCAGCAGCGTCAGCACAAAGGCACCGGCAAGAAGCACATAGCCGAGCACACGGTCAACTCCGCCCTTTCTGTCAAGCTCCTTGTTAACCTCAAAGCTGTTGGTACACTGAGCTTTTGTTTTACGCACTTTTTTTACAACATTTTTGTAATAGCACCTGTTGCCGATAAAGCCGCTTATAATCATTACAATGTACTGCAAAGCCCTAAAAAACAGCGGAGATACATATAGCAGCGCCTGGTCAAGGGGCAGTGAACTAATATGATTATACAGGTCTGTTTGGTCTGCAATGCTGTTTGTCTGTGTAAACTGTACAAGGGCCATATAACCAATGTCATACCCTACCATACACACAGCTAAAATCAAGGTTAATAAAATACCTATACCATATTGCTTTCTGTACAGAAACCAACCGCCCGAAAACAGAAACGCAGCAAAGTTAAAGCGGCTTCTGTTACGGTCATGAATATTTTTAAACACAAAGCTATACAGCAATGTATTGGTTTTTACATATGCCTTTGCCTCTTTCAGCTTAACATTGTCGGCAATCTCATCTTCGTCATAGGCTGTATCAAAGCCCTGGGCAAACGGAATACCGGTAAAAGGCATTTGTCCGCCTTCGTTTTCACCTTTTTTGCTGTCTGTCTTTTCATCGACCGAGTTGCTTAACGGAGCGGCACAATGCTCACAGAAAAAAGCCTCGCTGCTGTTTTTTGCACCGCAGTTGCTGCACACTATATAATCTTGTCCGTTATCGGCATTATCTGTGTTTGCCTCATCCCTTGGATTCCACTCATAAGTCTTTGAGTGCTTATCGTAATTAACGCACCTGTTTTCTTTTTCATAGCATTCCCTATGCTGCGGTGTACCACAAACAGGACATACAACAATATCATCATCCTTGTTAAAAGCCTTGTGACAGCCGGGACATTTTTGATTGTAATAATTCATAATTTCCTTTCAAGCATCCAATTGTGCTTAATTAATTTTTTATTCATTTCAGTTACTGCAATTTTAACAGAAAACGCCCAAAACTGCAACATATATTTTGGTTTTGTAAAATTATCACAGTATTGTCGGGAATATATTAAATATAAACTGCAATATATGATATTTTACCGCCTTTATTGACGGCTATTGTTAATTGAATATTAATTTTGAGCATATAAAAAGGCAGGCAAAACGCCTGCCGAATTCAGCTGCTGTATAACACCCTTACGCACACTGCGTCTTCATACCGCAGTGCAATAACCCCTCCACGAATTTCGTATGCACGCAGACTGCCAAGCGGGCTTTTTTGAACAGGCTCTACAACAGTACCCTGTGTTAAACCCAAATCCAGCAGCCGCCGTCGCTGTTTCCCAACGGACAGCAGGCAATCAACCACACATTTTTTTCCGATAGGAACCCGATTTAAAGTGCTTGCTTCTTTATTCACCTTTAATCATCACCAATCTGTGAAATAATCCATTATTCTTATTATCATTATTTACAGATTATGCAAATTTGACCGGTTAGTTACTAAACCGGTCATTTTTGAAATTTATTACATTGGTAAAATACCTTTGAATATCCTCACGGCAGGTAATTTGGAGATTGCTTTCTATTACCTTTTCCTGAACCGCAAGAGGCAGAGAGTAAAAATACTCCTTAGCCTCTCTGTCAAGACCATTAATATTTGCCATATAATCACCTCTTGAGTATTATATGCAGCTACGGCAATGCTATTCAAAGGCTAACCTTCTTTTTCTTTTAAATAATCCAAATACATCTTCTTCATCATTTTTAAGCTTCTTTGCCGTATAGACACAGTATCACCGTTAGTAAGAGTAAACTCCTTATCCGCCCTTAGTATATAGTCCATATTAACCAAAAAGCTTTGGTGACACCTTAAAAAGCATCTGTCATTAAGCTCCTGCTCTATTTCGCTAAGGCGTTTGTACACAGTATACTCCTCGTTCTTGCTTGTATGTACAATGCACTTTGAATTATTGCTTTCAACATATGTAATATTTTTGCGAGGAATACGAACAATGCCGCCACGGACGCTTATATTGTACGATTTAAAATCAACCGTAATATTTTTTACTATTCTGTCCATAACGCCGCAAAGCTTTTCGTAGCTGTGCGGCTTCAGCAAATAGCCGCTGGCCTCTACATCGTAGCTGTCTATGGCAAAGTCTGCACTTGCCGTTAAAAAGACTATACTTCCGCAGTAGTTATTCTGCCTCAGCTTTCTTGCAACCTCTATGCCCATTTCTCCGTTTTCTAAATAAATATCCAAAAATATAATATCCGGCAGAGCACCGTCCTGAATATCGTATATTAGGTTTGAGCCGTTTTCATATATGTTAATTCTGTATTCAATACCCTTTTCGCTAAAATAATTACTCAGAAAGTCAGCTATAATATCTCTGTCAAGTGAGCTATCGTCACAAATACCTATAAACATATCCCCTGCTTCTCCTTACATTACACTAACAACAAAATTACAAATAATAACCGTAGATAAATGGCAAAATTCTCTACAGGTACATTATACCATAAAATTTGCAAATCATAGCTCGATTTTTGTCGAAAAATGCAGACAAATATAATTTTATAATATTATACAAATTTCGTGTGTCATTTTCATTTAAAAAGCCGTCAATTTCAAAACATTTAACAAAATTTTGACTATTCAATTATAATAAACATATAGTAAAAAACGCATCAAGGAAATGACAGTTTGTTTTTTACGGAGGAACAGATGGTTACATACAGGGTTATTTGTGAAAAAATTATAAACAATGCTTTGGGCAAATACACAGCCTACGGGATATGTGCCTACAGCAATGAAACAGGCAAAGAGCTTGCACATATATCGGACATATTTTTAAAGCAGGACGATGCCACCGCATTTGCAGACAAATGCAACAGCTTCAATGTGGAGCTTGTTCATTTACCTGTTATTATTGAGGACTGTCTTTTAGAGCAACAGCCTACCTCTATATAAACAAAAGCTCTTTAAAAACAAATCAGTAAAAATTAATAAACTCCGTAAAAATTATTAATAAGCTAACATCTACACACTAAACCCATATAACCCCTTAATTAAAAGCAGCGGCAGCAGGAAAAAACCTTGCTGCCGCTGCTTTTTTATGGTTTAAGTGCAAATATATGCTTTAATAATAGTCAACCTCCGTTGTGTTGGAGTTTGCCTGCAGACGGTGAACCTCGTCCTTTGTAAGCTCTCTCCATGCGCCTGATTTTAGCCCGCCCAGCTTAACCTGACCTACGGCAATACGCTTAAGTCGTGGCACCTCTAAGCCAAGCTGCTCGCACATTTTTCTGATTTGTCTGTTTCTGCCCTCACGCAGAATTATTTCAAGAACACACCTGCCCTCTTCACGCTGAACAACCCTTACCTCTGCCGGTGCTGTTTTTTTGCCGTCAATAACCATACCGCTGCTCATTTCAACAAGCTGCTCCTCATTTATAGCCGGCCTTACAGTTACACGGTAAACCTTGTAAACATGCTTAGAGGGGTGCGTAACCCTGTTGGCAAATTCACCGTCGTTTGTCATTAGCAGTAAGCCCTCGGAATCTCTGTCCAGTCTGCCTACCGGATATATTCTTGCAGGTATATCCTTTACCAGCTCTGCCACGCACCTTCTGCCCATTTCGTCGCTCATAGTGGTAACATAGCCTCTGGGCTTATTCAGCATAATGTAGTATCTTTTAGCCTTCGCTCCGGCGGCAATTTTTCTGCCCCTTACAGTAACCTTATCCCTTTTAGGGTTTACCTTGTCGCCTATTGTGGCAGTTCTGCCGTTTACCTTTACCATACCGTCAGCTATCATCTGCTCTGACTTTCTTCTGGAGGCAATTCCTAAGTCTGCCATATATTTTTGCAGTCTTACCAAGCCATTGTTATTATTCATAAAATCCTCTTTCCGGCTGTACACATAGTGTTCTGCCTTTTTACTTTATAATTCCAAGCCTTAGCGTTTAAGGCTTTTTGCCAATTTTCTATATTCCAAAAAATCTATTTAAAAACTTCTGCACACCAGTCAAAGATATTTTCAAAAAAAGATTTTTCTTTTTCTTTGTAATCAACAGCTTTTTCGGTAATCAAGGGTATAGTGCAAACAGTCTTTCCCTCTGAATAATATTCCGCTCTGCCAACTACCTGCCCCTTTTCAAGGGGAGCATACAGAAAGCTGTTTATAATAACCCTTCTGCTTATGCCGTCATCGCTGTCGGTCTGCTTAACATAATCAACAGCCGCCGCAGGCCTAACCTCTACTGTGTCTGTCATACCGCCTACCACATCGGCTTTAAATGAAAAATTTTTGTCTGCATTTTTTACAGCTGTAAGCCTTGAAAAGCCATAGCTGTACATATTAATATGGTCGTTCCAATCGTCCGGTGCATTCAAGGTGACCGCTATTAGGCACACACCGTCTTTTTCGGCAGAGGTAACCAAGCATCTGCCGGATTTTTTTGTAAAGCCTGTTTTGCCGCCTGTACAATATTGATACAGCGACAAAAGCCTGTTGTGGTTTCTGTAGCTTATAGTCATATCCTTTGGCTGTATAAAGGTTACTTCTGCCGTCTTTTTTGCTGTAAGCTCTGCAAAGCTGCTGTTAGATAAGGCGTAATTCATAAGCAGTGCCATATCATACGCTGTGGAATAATGGTTATCATCATCTAAGCCGGAGGGTGTTACAAAATTGGTGGAATTCATACCGATTTGCTCTGCCTTTTCGTTCATTAGCTTTGAAAACTCGTCAACAGAGCCGGCTATAGAAACAGCGGCGGCATTTGCCGCATCATTCCCCGAAACAGTCATCATGCCTACAGCCAAGTCAGACAGTCTAAGCCTGTAGCCCTCTTTAAGATACATAGAGGAGCCCTCGGCAATCATTTCCTTTGTAAAAGCAACCTCCTTGTCGTTTGCCTGTGCGTTTTCCAAGGCTATCAGAGAGGTCATAATTTTAGTTGTACTTGCCATACTCATTTTTTTATAGGCGTTTTTTTCAAAAACAACGCTGTTATTATTTGCACAGTACAAAACCGCACAGCGAGCAGACACAGATACATCTGTTTTATCGTTACTGTCGGCAGCAGCGGAAAAGCACACCGCAAAAATTAAAACCACGCACGCAGTAACAGACAGCCACCATTTCAACAAATATCACTCCATTATCCATAACACAAATATTCTTAACTAAATGATTTTATGTTAAAGCGGAGCAATATATTACAACACGCCTTTATTAACTACAGTATGATTGTTAGTTATTATCGTCGCTTTCCTGTTGAGGTTGGTCGTCAACAGCTATGTCATCCTGCTGTTGGTCGGCCTCCTCCTTTTCGTCCTTGCCAAATAAAGCCGTAATTTTGTCTATTAAATCCGGTGCCATAGCCAGCGCCTTTTCAGCTACACCTGAATTTGGCGTATCAATGCTTACTACCTTGGCGTCACCGTTTGAAATCACAATAAATGCAATAGGGTTTATTGTAACGCCTGCACCTGTACCGCCGCCAAAAAGGTCTTTGTTTGGCGATGATTTTGCCACAAAGCTTGAGCCGCCCGAAGCAAAGCCATAAGCCACCTTTGACACAGGTATAATAATAGTGCCGTCCGGTGAATTTACAGGTGTGCCTATAACGGTGTTTACATCTACCATTTGTCTTATTTTGTCCATTGTGGTATCCATTAGGCTTTCAAGTGGTTGTTTATTTTCCATTTTTTGCACCTTCCTAAAAGTTATATAATTTATGATGTAAATTAATTTTTAATTTGCCTGTTAAAATATAATATACACCTGCTTATTTTGCAGGCTGTTTATTTGTATTTGTATTTGCATTTGCATTATCGTTGTCAACAGAGGCAGTAACTCGCATATAGAGCTTTAGAGCCTTTATGCCCTTTGTAACTACTGCGGCTATTATAAATGCCGGCCTTACTGCAATGTGAGCATACAGTGTTACCCTTGAGCTTTTGCTGTAAAAGTCGGGCTTAACCTCTACCTCAGGCACTCTGCAAAGCGTAACCAGCCCCGACAATGCACCTATAGCAGGGTAGACTGCGTCACACACATAGCCAAAGTTCATTGCCGATGCGGCGGCGTCCTCTCCGCCTGTAACAATATTAATTGTAAGCCTTCTTACAAGAATATGCTTTGTGAAATCCTCTAAAAATTGTTTTAAAATGCTAAGAGCCTCTTTCAAAATACTTATAAGCCCCTTTACCCCCTGCACCTTTACCAGCTTTTTAAAAAAGCTCTCCTTAGGCTTTTTTTCGCTTTCAGCCCTTTTAGCAGCAGGCTCTTTTTTTTCTTTCTTCTTTTTCTTCTGCTTTTCGGGATAAAGTTTGTATTTAATAAATAAATATCTAAGCCACACAAGAGTTTTGCTTTCGCTGTAGCTTATATACAGATTCAGCGGAATTAACAGCAGCACAGCTACAGCGGCAATTATTATTAGTATAACAATAAGTGCTGTCATATACACTGCTCCTCCCTAAAATTACGGCACTGACAAAATCAGTTTATATTATCTATAATTTCATCTGTCGCCTTTTCTATAGCTTCTTCAAGCTCTGCGTCTGTATTTTCAGCCTTTCCGCTTTCGTCATTTTCAGGCTTAGGCAACGGCGGCAGGTCATCTAAGGATTCCAACTGAAAGCATCTTAAAAAATTGTCTGTTGTACCGTAAAGCAACGGTCTGCCCGGAAGCTCCAGTCTGCCCTTTTCTTCTATAAGACCTTTTGTTGTTAAACTGCCTACTACACCGGAGCAGTCAACACCTCTTACCTGCTCTACAAACGCCTTGGTTACAGGCTGATTGTAGGCTATTACCGCAAGCACCTCCAAAGCAGCTTGGGAAAGAGGTGTGTTTCGCTTTAAATCCATTATTCGGCGTATGTACTCACCATATTCCTTTTTGCTGCACATTTGGTAGCTGTCCTCTAAACGGATAATGGCAATACCGTGTGTACTGCTGTTATATTCTTCTGTTAATTCATCAAGCATCAGCTTAACCTGAGGCATTTTTTCATCAAGTGCATTCGACAAACTGTCTATGCTTACCGGCCCTCCGTTTGCAAACAATATAGCCTCTATAGCACACTTTATTTCAGTATTATTCACCGGACTTATCCTTTCTCATAAGTATAACATCTGCATTGTCACCGTCGCCCTCTATACGAATTCTGCTGTTTTTTACAAGCTCCAAAACCGCCAAAAATGTTGCCACAAGCTCCGATTTCGGGCTGCCGTCCTCAAACAGCTTTCTGTATTTTACGGCTGTGCCGCCCCAAAGCTTTCTAAGCACATAAACAACCCTGGAGCTTACCGAAACTATCTTACGCTCTACTATACCGCTAAAGGCCTCCCGTGGAGGCGGCAGCTTGCTTTTGCCTCTGCCGGCTGCGGCTGCAAATGCCTTGGCAATGTCCTCGCTTTGGTGTATGCGGGTGTAGGTCATATCAAACTTTATATTTGACGGACCTTTTACAAAAATATCATAGCAGGCTATACTGCCCAGCTGTTTTGCCATTTTTCTGCACTCTTGGTATTCAAGCAACTGACCTTCAAGCTCTTTCTTCAGCTCCTCGGCCTCTTCGTGCTTTGGCAGCAGTGAAACAGATTTTATATAAACAAGCCTGGAAGCCATTTCCAAAAACTCACTGGAAATATCCATTTGGTTCTCCTGCATTTGGTTTATCTGCTCCATATACTGCTCCAAAAGTGCAGAAATTTCAATATCGTATATATCCATTTTATGCTTTGCAATAAGCTGCAAAAGCATATCAAGAGGGCCCTCAAAATCGGACACCTTGTACTTTAAAACTATAGGCTCGCCGTTCAAAAAAGAACCTCCTTAATTCTTACCAAAATGCTGCAAAAGGCAAGGACGCCAGGTGAAACACCCAGTTAGTAAGAATATTCTGCAAATATGATAGCGGCCCTGTCAACACGCCTGTAAATATTAAAACAATAAGCACTATACTTAATACTTGCTCGTTCTGATACGCTTTATACACAATACGGTCAGGCAAAAAAGCAAAAAGTATTTTTGAACCGTCAAGAGGCGGTATAGGAATAAGATTAAACACCGCAAGCGAGATATTTATAGATATAAAATAGATAAAGAATATGTTTATAAGCTCCCACGCACCTGTTGACAACGAAACATTGGTAGCCACAATAGCCGCAACATTGTACAGTAAAGCGGCCGCAAAGCCTGCCAAAAGGTTGCTTACCGGGCCTGCCAAGGCTGTAACAGCCATGCCTGCCTTTGGATTTTTAAAATTTCGTGGATTTACAGGTACAGGCTTCGCCCAGCCAAAGCCGACAAACAGTATCATTAACGCACCTATAGGGTCTACATGAGCCATAGGGTTAAAGCGCAGTCTGCCCATATTTTTAGCTGTGTTATCACCCAGCTTGTAGGCTACAAAGCCGTGTGCCATCTCGTGCAGCGGCAATACTAAAAACACTATCATTACAACGGCAAGTATCTCCATTACAGCGTCCTGCATTGTAAGTGAGCCTGACAATAAACTTCTTAACATAATATTCCTCCATAATCACCTGTAAAAAGCATATTCAAAAAGAAAAGCATAAAATTATTTATAGTAAATGATACCACATACCGCAAAAATTTTCAATGAAATAAAGTTAATATCAGAGAAAAGCTTAAGCTGCTTTTTTACCGGTTACATCATTTCATTTGTACAAAAAGAATAATTTTGCATATATGCAAAAGGGAGTTTTATTTTACTTTTCTACTACTGCAATATCATCTTTTCCGTTTGAAAAAGTTTTCTGCAAATTCATTTTGTTTTCTTCCGCCGCTGCTATTATTGAAAGGGTTTCGTCGTTAACTGCTTCGCCCGGAGTAATAATAGGTATTCCCGGCGGATACAGCCATATATATTCTGCACACACAGAGTCCTTGCTAAGCTGCTTATCAATAACTTTTTTAGGGCTTTCAAGAGCCTGTGCTATGCTCATATTTCTTTTTGGCAGTGCCTTAATAGTTGTGCACAGCGGACTTCTGTTTACAGACAGTAAGGCTTTGTCAATGCTCAGCAAAGCATCAGCCAGTATGCTTAAATCCTCTTGGCTGTCTGCCATAGAGGTCATTGCTATTGCATAATCTCCGCCGCACATTTCAAGCTCAATTTTATATTTATCCCTAAGCAATGCAAACAGCCTGCCGCCTGTAATATTAGTGTGTGCCGCAGATATTACAAGCTTGCTTTTGTCAAAGGCGAATATACTTTCACTGTTCTCTGTATAATTTAAAACCTCTAAGTACCTTAGCCGCCGGAGCTGCTTTTTAAAGCCTTCAAGATTATTGCTCCAGTTTAAAAAAAGCCGCCGGTTTTGAACAAGCTCAATACAGCTGTCAATAGACGACATAAGCAAATAAGACGGACTGCTCGTTTGGAAAACAGACAGCTGCCGCTGTACAGACTGCGGCGACACAAGCCTTGAATTAAGGTGCAAAACAGCTGTTTGCGTCAGACTCGGCAGTGTTTTGTGCAGACTCTGCACCACTATATCCGCTCCCGCCCTTACTGCTCCTCCGGTAAAGTACGGCGAAAGGTCTAAATGTGCTCCGTGGGCCTCGTCCACCAACACAGGTACGCCAAAGCTGTGTGCCACCCTTGCAATACTCTCTGTATCACTTATAATTCCCTCGTATGTAGGGCTGGTTATAATAACAGCACTTATATTACTATGCACTTTAAGAGCTTCCTCTACCTGACTCGGCTGTACGCAGGAATAGCTTGGTATTTTCTTTAGCATTTGCGGCAGTATATACACAGGGTTAAGTCCGCACAGCTCTATGGCATTGTACACACTTTTATGACAGTTTCGTGCAACAAGCACCGTATCTCCTGTTTTAGTACAGCTGCGTATGCCCGCCAAAATGCCGACGGTACTGCCGTTTACCAAAAAGAAGCTGTGCTGACTGTGCCACAGCTTTTGTGCCTTTTGCTGACACTCCTTTAATATTCCCTCCGGTTGGTGCAAATCGTCCATACCGGTTATTTCTGTCAGATCATACTCCGCACCCAAAATGTGCAAATATGGTGCCATTGCCTTTCTTTTATGCCCGGGCATATGCATTGGCAGAATGCTTTTATCTGTATAGCCTTGCAGATATTCCAAAAGCGTCATAGCCTTCCTCCGTAATTAAAATTGTGCATACTAAAATACGAACAGCATAGTCAGCTGTTCGTAACAAAAAGGCTTAGTCGCTTTCATCAATATATTCAACGGCCTGTGCCTGTGATTTTTTTATCATTTTTCCGCCTGCAAAAACATATTCACCGTCAGACGCACTATCGCCCTTAATCGGCTCTCCGTTTTCATCTGTAGGCACTGCAACAGGCATAATAGGAAAGGATTTGTCATTTTCCTTATCCTTAATGTCAAAAATATCCTCCAGCTTAGGATACAGCCTATACATTGAGCAGTAGGAAATTCCCGTAGGTAAAATCAAAAACAATGCCACGCCTAATACAATTAAGCCCACAACCAAATTACCCGTCATAACAGGTACTGACAAGCAGCCTGAAATTAACGCAGCTGTTGTTATCATTACATAAAAATTCATAGGCAGCTCGCCTATTGCCATTAAAGCGGCATTTTTAAAGTAGTAACGAAGCTTCAGCTCAAGCGTTACTGTAAGAATCGGCAGGGAAAAAGAAATAAACAAAATTGCCAAAGCAATAAGTATGGTAATAAACAAAGGAATATAGAACAGCCAGCTTTGTGCAGCCATTTTATAATATGTTACTATGCTGTAATAGGAAATAACGGCAGCCGCATATATAATTACACCATACAATGCAAAATAGAGAAAGTTATTTTTCAGCCCCTTTTTATAGGTTTGAAAAACCTTAAAATTACTGCCTTGGGTTTTCACAATCTCCTTGGTAACCTGTGTTACCCCTGAAAGAAACGGATATATAATAATTATTGCAGTACCCATAAACCACAAATTGCTTGTTTGGTGAAGCAGACCAGCTGCAAAATATACCAAAGCTGCCGCCAATATAAACGGTACAGCAAAAAAAAGATTGGTAAGCAGCATTGCCCTAAAGTTTTTAAAATAAAGCTTAAAAAAGCCAAGCTTTCTTTCGTCATTCATATTTTATAGTTCCTTATTTTTTATTTTAAGAAAAGGTAAAAACACCCGCAAACAGACTGTTTAATATAGCGTCTGTCATTGCACTTATTGACAAAGCTATAAGCATAAAGCTGTTGGAGATAATATATCTGTAAACGGTTTGGTCAGCCTTGGGTGCAGTACCCCTTACTCTTGCAAAAAGGCTGCCGGAAAAGGCCATTGACGACCTGCCCTGAAATATAAGCGCCAGCGTAGATATAACGCAGCCTGCCAGCATAACCAGCAGAAAAAAGCCCACCCCGCTAAAGGAATAGCACCTGTAAAGATAGCCGCCGGACAGTCCCGTTCCAAAGCCCTTGAAGCCTATTAAAAGCGGAACGCCTACACTGCCCCATACAGAAAGCCCCAAAAGAAAATTAGCCAAGAAAAACATAAAATTCGCCGTAAGCGAGGCTGCAAACGCCGAAAGCACACTTTGACTGCACCGTGACTGAAAGTCAGATGTAAACAGAAAATCCAGCCCCTGCATAAGCGTTTTATCAGCACTGCCCGCACATACCGCACCAAATATCATACCGGCAAGCAAGGCAATGCCAAGCAGTACATCTATACCATACCGATGCAAAAAATATACAATTTCCTTTTTATTAAGGCGGCGTCTGCCCCTTCTCGTCAAAAGTAAAATACCCTTCATATATTTTCTCCTGCATAAATTTTACTGAATATCTTTATGAGAAATTATATGATTTGGTAAATTAAATTATTCTGACTGTCGCTTTTGTGAAAAGCTGTGCAAGTGCCTGCGTTACCGTATTACTTGCCCAGCTCCTCTGCACGCCTTGTGCAAGCGTCCATAGCCGACTTAATATTTTCGTAGAAGCCGCCGTTATTCAGCACCTCCAGTGCGGCAAGAGTTGTACCGCCCGGTGATGATACCTTTTTGATAAGAGTGTCGGGCGTGTCGCCGGACTTCATAAGCATTTCTGCACTTCCCTTTAGTGTAGCACAGGTAAGCTCCATAGCGGCATTTGCATCAATTCCCTGCTCACAGGCATAGTCGCACATAGCCTTTGCAAACAGATAAATATATGCCGGACTGCTACCGTTTACCGCAATAACAGTGTTCATTTGACTTTCAGGCAAAACCTCAACAACGCCCGATGTAGCAAACATACTCTTAACCACTGCAAAGTCCTTATCTGCAATATTCTCAGACGGGCAAAGAGCTGTAGCACCACAGCCAAGCAAAAGAGGTGTGTTTGGCATTACACGCACACAGGCACATTTTGCATTAAGTGAAGAAACTACATAGCTAATTGAAATGCCCGCAGCAATAGATACCATTACAGTGCTGTCTGTTACTGCGTCCTTAATCTCGTCAAGTACCTCTGCATAGTTTTGAGGCTTAACAGCCAAAACAACAAAGTGGCTCTGCTGTGCAACCTGCTTTGCTGTTGCACAGGCATTAATTCCTTTTTCAGCCATTACACTAAGCTTGTTTTGGTCAAGGTCAAAAACATTAATGTCCTTTGCACTTGCAACATTGTTAGTAAGCATACCGTTAATAATGGCAGTAGCCATATTTCCTGCACCAATAAAACCTATTTTATTCATATTCGTCACCTGTATTCTACAAAATTCTTATAATATTATAACACACCTGTTTATATGTGTAAATGAAATTTTATATTATGGAAAATTTCTTACATAAATGCCGAAGTCTGTTGCGGAAATACTTTGCATATTTTAAAATATTGCGTTGTGCAAATGCCGTTTTTGGGCAAAAAAGCTATTGACAAATAATACTTTGTTTGTTAAAATGATTTAAGCCGCATATTGGGGGCTTGTTTAAGTGAGCCTTGCTCCGCCCTACAGTAGCGAGACTTTTATAAAGGATGGTACTAAATATGTACGCAATTATCGAAACAGGCGGTAAGCAGTACAAGGTTTCTAACGGCGATATTATCTATGTTGAGAAGCTGGCTGCCGAGGCTGACGCAACAGTTGATTTCAAGGTTGTTGCACTTTCAAGCGATGCAGGTATTACAGTAGGCGCACCTTATGTTGACGGTGCTGTAGTTACAGGCAAGGTTATTAAGACAGGCAAGGGTAAGAAGATTACAGTTGCAACCTACAAGCCAAAGAAAGGCGAAAAGAGAAAGATGGGCCACAGACAGCCATATACAAAGGTTGAAATCCAGTCAATTAACGCTTAATTATGACAACGGTAAGCTTGCTCACATTGGCAGGCGGTGATTTGGTAGGCTTTAGAATATCAGGTCATTCCGGCTTTGCTGAAAGTGGCAGCGACATAGTTTGTGCTTCTATAAGCTCAGCAGCCTATTTGGTAGCTAACACTATAACAGATGTTATAAGGGCAGCGGCTGAGGTTGATGTTGACGAAAGCACAGGTGCTATGCTGCTGAGAGTTTTCCAAAAGGACGCAGCCGCCTGCAGGGATATTTTGCAGGGCTTTAAGCTGCATATGTTGGGACTTGAAGAACAGTTCCCGAAGAATATAATTGTAAATAATACGGAGGTGTAACATAATGCTTAAGATAAATATCCAGCTATTTGCTCACAAAAAAGGTATGGGTTCTACAAAGAACGGCCGTGACTCTGAATCTAAGAGATTGGGTGCTAAGCGTGCTGACGGTCAGTTTGTAAAGGCAGGTAACATTCTTTACAAACAGCGTGGTACACACATTCACCCGGGTGAGAATGTTGGCCGTGGTTCTGACGACACACTATTTGCTAAGGTTGACGGTGTAGTTCGTTACGAGCGTGTTGGTCGTGACAGAAAGCGTGTAAGCGTTTACGCACAGTAATTTATACTGTAAATTTGTTAGCTGAGGGCGGAGTTTGTATTCCGCCCTTTTTATTTTATTTGTACAAAACAGGAGCTTGTTTATGCTGCACGAGGATTATTTAGTAAGGCAGATAGATGTTATGGTAAAATACTTAGCTGAAACTGTTTTTAAAAATAAAAAGAAAACATATAACATAACTGCCGAAAAGTACTTTGAAATTAACGGTGCCGGCAAAAATGTACTGTATCTGTACGATTTGGCGGACCAAGGCAAGATTAATCTTGCAGAAAATATATTATATGATAAAATAGACGAAGAAAGATCTTTGGAGCTTTTTGAGGTGGGTGTTGACTTCTATGTTTACCTAAACTCTAAGGATGACGATTTTTTAGAAAGCAACGACTTTTCAAGACAGGAAATTTATGACGGTCTTGAGGATTTACAGAAAATATACGGCTTATTGTGATATACTACATAATGAAAGGTAGTGAAATAATGTTTGTAGATAAGGCAAAAATTTATATTAAAGCAGGTGACGGCGGTGACGGCTCCGTTTCTTTTCACCGTGAAAAATATGTAGCCTCCGGCGGTCCGGACGGCGGTGACGGCGGAAGGGGCGGCAATGTTCTGTTTCTGGCAGATGATAACCTTTCTACCCTGGCGGATTTCAGATATAAAAGAAAATATATAGCCGAAAAAGGCGAAAACGGCAAGGCCAAACGAAGCTCGGGCAAAAAGGCAGAGGATTTAATTGTGCGTGTACCTAGGGGCACCCTTGTAAAGGATGCCGAAACAGGCAGACTGCTGGCTGATGTATCCGGCAAAGAGCCTGTGCTTGTTGCCAAGGGCGGCAACGGCGGCTGGGGCAACATTCACTTTGCAACGCCAACCAGACAAACCCCAAGATTTGCAAAGCCGGGTATGCCGGGTGAAGAATACGAGGTAACACTTGAGCTAAAGCTGCTTGCAGATGTAGGACTGGTGGGCTTTCCTAATGTCGGCAAAAGCACGCTTGTGTCTGTAGTAAGTCAGGCAAAGCCTGTTATAGCCAACTACCACTTTACAACTATAACACCTGTTTTGGGCGTTGTAAGTATGGGCGAGGGAAACTCCTTTGTAATGGCCGACATTCCCGGTCTTGTAGAAGGTGCATGGGAAGGCGTTGGACTGGGGCATCAATTTTTGCGTCATGTTGAACGCTGTCGTATGCTGGTGCATATTGTAGATGTATCGGGCAGTGAGGCTCGTGATCCTAAGGAGGATTTTAAAATTATCAACGAGGAGCTTAAAAAATTCAATCCTGAGCTTGCAAAAAGGCCTATGCTTGTTGCCGGAAACAAGTGCGACTTAGCAACCGATGAACAAATTGAGGACTTTAAGAGCTTTGTAGAAGCACAGGGCTACGAATTTTTCCCTATTATGGCACCAATTAACGAGGGTGTTGACGCTCTTATGAATAAGGTGCTTGAAATGCTTAGCAAGCTGCCGCCTATTACTCATTATGAGGCAGAGCCGGCACCTGTGGTACAGCCTGAAAAGATTGACAAAAGCAAGGTTACTATTACCCACCACGACGGCATTTATTTTGTGGAGGCAAAGTGGCTGTTTAATATAATGAAGTCGGTTAATTTTGACGACTACGAGTCACTGCAGTATTTTCAGCGTGTGCTTATAAACGGCGGCGTAATTGACGCTCTGCGTGAGGCGGGCATAAACGAGGGAGACACTGTTTCTATATATGACCTTGAATTTGACTTTGTAGAATAAGAGGTATATATATGGATAGCTTACTGTCTTGCGATTTTGATTTAAGGCAAATATCGCCTCTCACTCTTTCCTTTATCGGCGACGGTGTATATGACCTTATGGTGCGTGAGTATATAATTTCTTTGGCAAACCGTCCGGTGGGAAAGCTTAACAACAGGAAAATAAGCGTTGTAAACTGCGGCTTTCAGGCTAAATGTGCCACTGCACTTCTGCCCTACCTAACCGAGGACGAAAAAGTAATATACAACCGTGGAAAAAACGCCAATGTGCACTCTGTACCTAAAAATGCCAGCAGAAGTGACTACCACAGTGCCACAGGCCTTGAGGCACTTTTTGGTTATCTGTACATAAAAAAGGATATTGCCCGCTTAAGGGAATTATTCAACATAATTGTAACCGATATATATGAAAGGGTTAAGTAGGTGATATATAAATGAGCAACACCAAACAAGAGAATTTTCGTAAAAAGCTGCTGTTTTTTTTAAGAGATTACGGCTTGATGATTTCCGGCTCCTTCCTCTTTACGCTCGCTGTGGATATGTTTAATGCACCAAACAATATTGTTGCCGGCGGAGTTACGGGTATATCAACCATACTCAACTCACTTTTCGCACTTCCTATAGGTACAATGAATATAATTATTAATATTCCACTGTTTATATGGGGAGCAATCGAAAACGGCAAAAGGTTTTTAGTTAAAACAATTTTCGCTACCCTGTTTTCTTCAATATTAATTGACGCACTGGCAGCGTTTATCCCTACCTACACAGGCGACAAGCTTATGGCGTCCTTGTTTGGCGGAATATTCACCGGCTTAGGACTGGGCCTTATATTTCACGGCGGCGGTACAACCGGCGGAACAGATATTATTTCTAAAAATCTGAGAAACCATTTCCCGTTTCTTTCAATGGGAACAATCATAATTATTGCGGATATTTTTATCATATTGGCAACAATTTTAACCTTTCGTTCTATAGAAAGCGGCTTATATTCAACAATAGTTATTTTTGTAAGCTCCAAGGTTATCGACTTTGCCAACTATGGTCTTTCTCATAACAATGGACAGGTTATGTATATTATGTCTTCTCACTATGAAGAAATCAGTGAAGCAATTATGGTTGAGATTAAGCGTGGCGTTACCCTGCTTGATTCCGAGGGAGCCTACTCCAAAAAGAAAACAAAAACAATAATGTGTGCTGTAAGGCCACGGCAGGTTTACAAGGTAAAAAATATTGCCTCGTCTATTGATAAATCTGCGTTTATTGTCGTAACAAAGGCAGGCATTATAGACGGCCATGGCTTTAAAAATATCGAGCAATAAGCCTGAACGACCTTTTACATCTTTAATAACAATTTCCATCGTAAAATAACCGCCTTTTGGGCGGTTATTTTTGTACATAAATTTGTATATAAAATTTTATATTGCAACGGCTGACTCTGCTTTTTTACTTTTGGCATAAATCTTTACAAAAGGAATTGCTGTAAGCTCTCGCAAAAAGAGCCGCACCATAGGATGCGGCTCTAAAAGCGTAATCGTTATTTTTTTATTTCCAAAAGCTCCTCAGCGTGCCTTACAGCCTCGTCTGACGGTGGACGAACATCGGAAAGCTGGTACGGAATCTTCAGATTTTCCCACTTAAACAAGCCAAGTGTATGATATGGCAAAACCTCTACCCTATCAACAGTTTTTAAGCTTTTAATAAAGCTGTTAAGCTCCTTTAAGCCCTCATCGTCATCAGTCAAGCCCGGTACAAGCACATGACGAATCCACATTTTAATATTATGGTCGGACAAGTACCTTGCCATTTCCAAAATATTACTGTTTGTAAAGCCTGTCAAGGACTTATGCTTTGCGTCATCAATTTCCTTTAAGTCCAAAAGGACAAGGTCGGTGTACTGAATAAGCCTGTCAAACTTTTCCAGATACTCAGGTGAGGCAGAAAAAGGCTGCCCGCTTGTATCAAGTGCGGTATGAACATTATGCTCCTTAGCAATTCGGAAAACCTCTGTAACAAAATCAATTTGCAGCAAAGGCTCGCCGCCGCTAATGGTAATGCCGCCGTTCTTACCCCAGTATCCCTTATAACGCCACATTTTGTTAAACAACTCCTGCGGCGTCATTTCATCTCCGCCTTTATGCGTCCAGGTTTCGGGGTTGTGGCAGTACTTGCAGCGCATATTACAGCCCTGCAAGAAAGCCACATATCTCACGCCGGGGCCATCCACCAAACCAAAGGTTTCAAATGAATGGACACGACCTTTAATATTACATTCTGTCATGGCAAGTACGAGAGATTACATCCAACTGCTGCTCACGAGTTAGGTCGATGAACTTAACAGCGTAACCTGATACACGGATTGTAAAGTTTGCGTACTCCTCTTTCTCAGGATGTTCCATAGCATCCTTTAGCTTCTCAACACCAAATACATTTACATTTAGGTGGTGTGCACCCTGTGCAAAGTAGCCGTCCAATACCTGTACAAGGTTGTTAGACTGCTCTTCCTCTGAGTGACCAAGAGCTGATGGGTTGATTGTCTGAGTATTTGAAATACCGTCAAGAGCCCAGTGGTATGGCAGCTTAGCAACAGAGTTTAGTGAAGCAAGCAAGCCGTTCTGCTCTGCACCGTATGCAGGGTTTGCACCAGGTGACAATGGAGCACCTGCCTTACGACCGTTAGGCATAGCACCTGTAGCCTTACCGTAAACTACATTTGATGTAATTGTCAGGATAGATGTTGTAGGCTCTGAATTACGATATGTGTGGTGCTTCTTAATCTTATCCAAGAATGTCTTTAGCAGCCATACAGCAATGTCGTCTGCACGGTCATCGTCATTACCATACTTAGGGAAGTCGCCCTCTGTCTCATAATCTACGCACATACCTGTTTCATCACGAACAGTCTTAACCTTTGCATACTTAATAGCACTTAGAGAGTCAACAACATGTGAGAAGCCTGCAATACCTGTAGCAAATGTACGGCGAACATCTGTATCGATAAGAGCCATCTCAGCAGCCTCATAATAATACTTGTCGTGCATATACTGAATCAGGTTAAGTGTATTTACATACAAGCCTGCAAGCCAATCCATCATCTTGTCAAACTTAGCAACAACCTCGTCATAGTCAAGATACTCGCTTGTAATAGGAGCGTATGCAGGACCGCACTGCTCACGAGTCTTTAGGTCTACGCCGCCGTTTATAGCGTACAGCAAGCACTTAGCAAGGTTAGCTCTTGCGCCGAAGAACTGCATCTCCTTACCTGTCTGTGTAGCAGATACGCAGCAGCAGATTGAGTAATCGTCGCCCCATACAGGCTTCATAACATCATCATTCTCATACTGAACAGAGCTTGTACGGATTGAAATTTCAGCAGCATACTTCTTGAAGTTTTCAGGAAGAGCCGGTGAGTAAAGAATTGTTAGGTTTGGCTCCGGTGCAGGACCCATATTTTCAAGTGTGTGTAGGAAACGGTAGTCTGTCTTTGTTACCATTGAACGACCGTCAACACCGGTACCTGCAACCTCCAATGTAGCCCATACAGGGTCACCTGAGAACAACTCGTTATATGAAGGGATTCTTGCGAACTTAACCATACGGAACTTCATAACCATGTGGTCGATAATCTCCTGTGCCTGCTCCTCTGTAAGTACGCCAAGATCCATATCTCTCTTAATGTAAATATCTAGGAATGTTGAAATTCTACCAACACTCATTGCGGCACCGTTTTGTGTCTTAATAGCAGCCAAGTAACCAAAGTACAGCCACTGTGCAGCCTCATATGCATTCTTAGCAGGCTCAGAAATGTCAAAGCCGTAGCTCTTAGCCATCTCCTTCATACCCTTAAGAGCATTAATCTGCAATGTGATTTCCTCACGCAGACGGATAATGTCGTCTGTCATTGTGCCGTCGCCGCAGTTTTCAAAATCTTTTTTCTTTTCTTCAATTAGGAAATCAATACCGTAAAGAGCTACTCTACGATAGTCGCCTACGATACGACCACGACCGTATGTGTCAGGAAGACCTGTAATAATGTGGTTGTGACGAACGCTCTTCATTTCCTTTGTATAAGCATCAAATACACCCTGGTTATGTGTACGAGCATATTCTGTAAATATCTTATGCAGTTCAGGATTAGGTGTGTAACCGTTTGATGTACATGCCTGCTCAGCCATCTTAATGCCGCCGAATGGCATAAATGCACGCTTTAGAGGCTTGTCTGTCTGTAAGCCGACTACCTTTTCCAAATCCTTTAAATTTTCATCGATATAAGCCGGACCGTAAGCTGTTAAGCCTGTAACAACCTCTGTCTCCATATCAAGAATGCCGCCCTTGGCACGCTCTTCCTTTTGTAGTACCTGTAATGCACCCCATAGCTTGTCGGTAGCCTCTGTAGGGCCAACAAGGAATGAAGAATCACCGTCATATGGTGTGTAGTTCTTCTGAATAAAATCACGAACATTAACTTCTTCTTTCCAAATTCTGCCTTCAAAGCCATTCCACTGCTTAAAATCAGTCATTGTTAGTTTCCTCCTTAAACATATCTAAAAAATGGTTATATAGTAACCCTTGGGTTAGTTAATTTCTAACCGTACCTTGTGGTACAATACAAATTATACTCATTTTTTATAAAATGACAATAGAAAAAACAAAATTTTTTGAAAAAAATATTTTTTGGTTTGTTTTTCACAATTGCAGGCTGTAAAATTTTATGTATTTATACAATTATTACATGCCGTCTTGCTTTATATTTTTGTAAAGAAATTAAAAACTAACTTTTCGCCTGTATTTTAACCTTTGGCTAATAATCACTTTATATTGGGATTTATTTAAAATTCAACACAATATGTTGTGCCATTATATTTTGTTCAAATATTCTTCACTGTTACTTCACAATACGAATTGTTTATTTCTAACAAAAGTTTTCGACTGTTTCTTAATTTAACATATTCATTAAACTTTTTTTATGATAAACAATAATGATTCCTTTATTTCTTCAAATATTTATGTATTAAATAAGAGTCGGCCTGTTCTCTGTGCAAATATAAAATCGGCACAGAAAACAGGCTGATTTCAGCTATATGCTGCTTAATGCATATGCATTATTCAGCGGCGGTTTATTTCATATTCTTCTCGTAGCTTTCAATCATCTTTTTAACCATCATTCCGCCTACAGAGCCTGCCTGACGAGCAGTAATATCGCCGTTGTAGCCTTCCTTTAGGTTTACGCCAACCTCGTTGGCACACTCCATCTTGAAACGCTCCATTGCCTCTCTTGCCTCCGGTATATTTAACTGATTATTATTTGATGACATTTTAATTCTCTCCTTTTAATTTTTAGTTACGACAAGCCGTCTGTCTGCTTAACTTCAGCTTGGCACACTGCCTGCAATACAAGCCTTTATATGCCTTTGCTCTGCCTGCCGCATTATTATAAAGCTTAAATATTTCTGATTTATACAACATACCTTAATAATTTGCTTGTTTCTTAAACCCCTTAAGGATTTTTCGATTTAGCTGTTTTATTAAATCTATGTTGTAATATTATTGTGCTTTGTTTGTATCGGTTTATAATTTGTAATTTTTGTTTTTTTATTTTTCTAAAAGTTCCGGCTTAATTTAAAGTGTCCTTACACAGAATAAAGCGGGCTTCTGCCGCAGCCGCATTCAGCCGCAGTAAAAGCCCGCTTAGATGCATATTTTTATGACTACAGCCGCCTAATAAGCTTCTGCATTTTTTTACAGACAAATAAAATAGGAATTGTAAGGAAAAACCACAGTATGCTGTATAATGGACATATTTGTCCCAATATATTAAAGGGAACTGCCGAATAATCCCAAACATTCATTTTAAACCGTAAATTAACAATACAGCCTACCACAAATTCAACTGCAGTAATAAGCACCGAACCGACTACGCACTTATATATAGCTTTAACTCTGCTTATTTTTTTGAAAACTCTAAACAAAACCAGCAGACATACACCGCCTGTTACAATCATTGTCCAATGGGTACGGTGACGCCACAAAAGCTCAACTGCACCATAGGCAAGCCCGCCTACGGAAAACAGCATTGTATCCTCTTTAATTCTTTTTAACATAAAAATCACCGTTGTTATTCTTTACAACGATGATTATTTTATGCTGACTTATATATTTTAACAGCCTTATTTGGTTTTTAGCTCTGTATAAGCTGTACGCTTATTCTTTAGAATTCTTCTCCGGAATATATACAATTTTTACCTGCTCCACCCTTTGCTCTACCGTTGAAATAACAGTAAAGCTTAGTGTGTCTTTATATGTAAAGCTGTCGCCGGATTCCGGAATATCTCCCAGATTTTCCATTACAAAGCCGCCTACAGAAACGCTGTCGCTAACTATGTAATCCTCACGCAGGTCAAACAGCTCCAGCATATCGGAAATTTTCATATCGCCGCTTACGCTGTAGGTGGTTGCACTTATTTTTCTGTATTCCGGCGTTTCGTCCTCATCTTCGTCCCATATATCGCCTACAATTTCCTCAAGCAAATCCTCCATTGTTACTATACCCAAGGTTCCGCCGTAATCGTCAGTAACCACAGCCATATGGTGACGCTGCTTTTTAAACTCTGCCAACGCAACCGACAGCTTTTTGGTTTTATAAATATAAAAAGCAGACTTCATAAGCTTTTTAAGATCCGGCTCTTTATTTAGTGCCAATGCCTCTAAATAATCTCTTGTATGCAGTATTCCTATTATGTTGTCAATACTGTCCTTATAAACAGGTATTCTTGAATAGCGTTCGTCAATAACAAGCTTTGTTATTGACTGCGGACTGTCGTTTACCTCAATAGCGGTTATATCCACTCTTGGAGTAATAACCTCCTGCACCGTTTTTTCGTCAAAATCCAGTGCAGACTGCACAAGCTCTTTTTCCTGCTGTTCAAGAACGCCCTCCTGCTGACTTGTACCTATAAGAACCTTAAGCTCATCCTCGGTAACAGACGGCTGTACTGTTCCGCTTGTAAAAATTTTAAGAGCCAGTGTTTTTAACGCAACAAAAAATAACACAAGAGGCGTTAAAATCGTCATAAGCACTAGCAAAATTCTTGCCACACCCATACACATTACTTCAGCCTTTTCCTTTGCTATACATTTTGGCAGTATTTCGCCAAAGGTCAGTACAAGCAAAGTAACCACACCTGTACTTACAGCCGCACCGGCGTCGCCAAAGATATTCATACACAGCACGGTAGCTACAGAGGAACAGCCAATATTAACAATATTATTGCCTATAAGTATGGTTGTAAGTGCCTTGTCGTAATTTTCGGTTACCTTTAAGGCGTTCTTTGCCCTCTTGTCGCCTCTTTCGGTAAGATATTTAAGCCTTATGGTGCTTACCGTAGAAAACGCTGTTTCTGTAGCCGAAAAGAAGGCTGACAGACAAATGCATATAATTATAATGACAAGCATTAGTATGTCATATGTACTCAAATTAATTCCCTCCATTAACAATATGTACTACATTCTATCACATACAGCCTTTAATTTCCATATGTAAATAAAATATATTAAATACTGTTATCGGTTAATTCTTTAAGATTAGAATACATTTGTTTTAGCAGGCTCAAGTCATACCGGCTGTACATACTTTTATAAAGCAGATTTATATTTTCTTCAAAATCCTTTGGCAATATGGTACATTTTTCCTTTGCAATTTTTATTAATTTCTTTTCACCGGGGTGAGAAATTTCATTCAATGCGAAAATAACATCAAAGTAGCTTGCCATATATGCCGCTGTACGGTGGCATATGCTGACAACATCGTTTCTTTTAACCGCCTTTTCAATTTGCTTGTCATAGGACGGCAAAACACCGCTAAGCATATTCATATTTTTTCTGATTATATTTTCCTTTAGCCTTTTAGGGTAAGGAACGCTATATTGTTCTTTTATTTTTGTGAACTCGCCCGACTTATCAACATATATTTCACTAACCAATAAAGTGTGCCAAAAGGCCGTAGTATAGCCCAGCCTTGCATTGCAATCGTCAACAACATCCTTTTGGATATATTTAATCATATTTACACTTCTGAAAATTATGTCGGCCGGTACGCCACAGCTTAATATAATATTGTCTTCATATTCAAAATATCTGTTTCCTGTTTCATAAGCACTGCAATATCTTTTATAAATATCATTTCTAATGCTTTCAGGCAGATAGTCGCCCTCAGTGCAGTAAATGTAAATGTCATAATCCGACTTTTCGTCACCGTTCCCGCTTGCTCTTGAGCCTGCCAGGGCTATAGCGTCCACCTGCGGAAAATCTGCCATTTCGTCTAACAGCTTTTTAATATCACCGTCCAAGCTTGTCATTTTAAGTATACCTCCTAAATATACAGCCAGACAGCCTGTAAAACAACAGGCTGTCTGCAATTTTAATATTCGTCGTTCATAGCACTTTTAATGTCGCTCCAGCTCCAACCAAGCCTTTGCAGTGCCGCTATAGCACGCCTTTTTATTTTTTCGTCGTCCTTATATCCGCTGTATTTTTTCTCAAGCACCGCTTGTATTTCGCTGTACGGATCACACTCCAGCTCTTCTGTTATAATGTCAATAGTATTTGAATCAATACCCTTTTCCCGCAGCTTATAGGCTATACCTCGAGGGGACATATGCTTTTTGCGAAGAAGCTCCGCCGCATATTTTCGGGCGTATTCCTCATCATCAACAAGCCCCAGCTCCTCCATTTGCCGTGCGGCGTCCTCCGCCGCCTGCTGTGAGCAGGTACGGCGTATTTTATCCGTAAGCTCTTTTTTGGAATGGTCTCTGTAGGTAATTAAATACAGTGCCCTCTCCTTTGCACGGCGTGCGTCCGACTCCTCTATAAGGGCACGCAGCTGCTCATCGGTTATGTCTGTCCCCGGTCTTATGCCGTTTTTCATAAGAGTCATCGTGTCTAGCTTTAGGGCATATTCACCGTCTATGTACAATGCACTTAATGATTTTCTGCGTGGTTCAACAGCTGTAACAAGCATTATTAATCCTCTACCATTATATCAATATCCTTGGTGTCAACAGCCGGTTGAATTTCCTCGGCTGCTCTGCTTTCCTCTATAACCTTTTCGTTTTTGCCCTTTGAGGTCTTTTTCTTTGAATTTTCTCTTTCCTCTGCAAGAGTTGCCAAAACCTTCTCCTCTATCTCGGCTGCCAGCTCCTTGTTTTCAGCAAGCAGATTTTTAATATTATCTCTGCCCTGACCAAGTCTTTCTTCGCCGTAGGAGAACCAAGCTCCGCTTTTGTGGATTATATCCTTTTCAACTGCAAGGTCAAGAAGCTCGCCCGTTCTGGAAATGCCCTTTCCGTACATAATATCGAAAATAGCCTCTTTAAACGGAGGTGCTATTTTATTTTTAACAACCTTTGCCCTTGTTTTTGAACCTAGAATTTCAGAGCCGTTCTTTATTGTTTCAACCTTTCGTACCTCAATACGAACAGATGAATAATACTTTAGCGCTCTGCCGCCGGGTGTAACCTCAGGGTTGCCGTAAACAACCCCTACCTTTTCTCTAAGCTGGTTAATAAATATTGCAACACAGTTTGATTTTGAAATTGCGCCTGCCAGCTTTCTAAGAGCCTGCGACATAAGCCTTGCCTGCAAGCCTACATGAGAGTCGCCCATTTCGCCGTCAATTTCCGCCTTTGGCACCAGTGCCGCTACAGAGTCAACAACAATTACATCAATAGCACCTGAACGAATAAGTGCCTCTGCGATTTCAAGGGCTTGCTCGCCTGTGTCCGGCTGTGAAACCAACAGTGAATCAACATCTACACCTAAAGCCTCGGCATATACAGGGTCAAGAGCGTGCTCTACATCTATAAAAGCAACATTGCCCCCCTGTTTTTGTCCCTCTGCTATACAGTGCAGTGAAAGTGTAGTTTTACCTGACGATTCAGGGCCATAAATTTCTACGATTCTTCCTCTTGGCAAACCGCCTATGCCCAGTGCAAGGTCAAGTGTGAGAGAGCCTGTAGGAACAAAGCCTACATTCATGGCTTGGTTTTGACCTAAACGCATTACAGCACCCTTGCCAAACTGCTTTTCTATCTGCCCTATGGCAGTAGCCAGTGCCTTTGCCTTCTCTTCTGCAGATTGATTTGGATTTATTTTTAAATCCTTTGATTTATCCTTAGCCATTTTATACCTCCATAGCGAAAGTTTGTTTTATTAATGTGCTTATATTATACCCTACCGCCTGTTAAAATGCAACATATAATTGCTTTTATAAGAACGGGTGTACCATTTATGGGACACAGCCACGGCTAGATTTTTACTCCGCAAATTCCACGCTTAACATCGCCAAGGTCGGTTGCAAAGGTTATGTCCTTATAACCCTGCCTGTACATTAAATGACTTACCGCATCATACTGATTTTCGCCCAGCTCAAATACAAGCAGTCCTCCGCTTTTCAGCTTATTGCTCCATTTGCTTATAATAGCCCTATAAAAATCGTACCCGTCGCTTCCGCCGTCCAACGCCATTGCAGGCTCATACTGAACCTCTCTTTGCAGAGTTTTAATTTCACTGCTTATAATATACGGCGGGTTGGAAATTATAACATCATATGCCGCATCGGTTATATTAAAGTCGGTAAAAACATTTCCTTTTACTGCCTCCACATTGCCGCAGCCGTTGTGCTGTATGTTTTTTTGCAGATAGTAGATAGCCTTGTCAGAAAGCTCCAGTGCCGTAACCCTGCTGTTTGGCAGAGCTTTCGCCAATGAAATGCTAATGACACCACTGCCCGCACACAGGTCTATTACGCTTAAATTGTCTGTGCCGTACAGATTTTTAATATTGTCAAGGCACAGCTGTACAACTACGGAGGTATCCTCCCGAGGGATAAGTACACCCTCGCCTACAAAAAAGTCACTGTCCATAAACTGCCACATACCCAACAAATACTGCAGTGGGTAGCCCTCTGCTCTTTTTTCGGCAAGCTCTGTTACAGCGTCGCACCGCTCCTTTGCAGCCTCTTTGCTGCCTGTCATAATAAGGTCGTGCCTTGTAAGCCCCAGCTTACTTTCAAATATACATAAAGCGTCAAAGGCAGGAGAGTCGATTCCTGCCTTTTTCAATACGCTTATAATATGCCTGTAAAGCTCATTATAGGTCATAATATAATCCTCATTATTTGTTCAATTTATTTTTTGCCTATAGGCGTAATAATATCCTCACCATTTTCAGGGATAACCGCCTTCATAGCCTTTATAGCAACCTCTATCATACTGTCGTCAGGCTCTTTCGTGGTTATTCTCTGTGCCCAAAGTCCCGGTGCAGCCAAAATATGAGTAAAGGTATTGTCATATTTGCCGCACAGCTTAATAATTTCGTAGCCTACACCGCAGGAAACCGGCAGTAAAAGAATTTTAACTATCGTTCTTAAAATGGGATCGGTAATAGGTATAAACAAGCCTACTATAATACCTACCAGAAGCATTATAACCAAAAAGCTTGTTCCGCAGCGTGGGTGAAAGCGTGTGTGCTTTCTGACATTTTCAACTGTAAGAGGCTCGTCGCTTTCATAGCAGAATATGGTTTTGTGCTCTGCACCGTGGTACTGGAATACTCTTTTCATATCTGACATTTGAGTACACAGTATTATGTAAAGCAAAAACAGTCCTATTCTTATAACACCCTCAAACAGTGACCTGAAAAATCTGTCACCCATCCAAGACAAGCCATCTGCTCCGCCAAGGGCACCGGAAATAAGGTTATACAGCCAGGTTGGCAGCATAAAGAACAGCACTATTGCTACTGCCACACCAACTATAGACGCCAGCGTCATTAGCACCTTAATAAACTTATCACCAAGCTTTTCGTCAATCCACTTTTCAAGCTTGGACGGCTCCTCCTGCTCATCCTCGGGAATACTGTCAATAGCCTTGTCTGCTGAAATCATAAGGGATTTATAGCTTAACCTCATTGAATCTATCAAGCCGGCTATACCTCTGATAAGCGGAATTTTAAAAATTTTACACTTTTCGGCCAGACTGTGAAATTCAACCTCCTGTGTATATATTTCATTTTCACCTGTACGCACCGCTACCATTGTTTTTTTAGGGCCACGCATCATTATTCCCTCAATAAGTGCCGAACCGCCTATTGAGGTTATTTTTTTAATATGCTCTTTTCTGGATTCACCCATCTTAAATCTCCTTACTTATTTCCTTACTTATTATCATCTGTTTCTGTGTAAATCGGTATAGTAAGTGTTACGGTAGTACCTACATTTTCCGTACTTTCAATGTCAAGGCTTCCGTTATGCAGACGCATAATTTCATCAACCACAGCCAGACCTATACCGGAGCCACGCTGGGTTTGATTAGCCTTGTAAAATTTGTCTTTAATTCTAGGCAAATGCTCGGCAGGAATGCCGCAACCGTTGTCGCTGATTGAAATTTTTATGTTTTTTTCATCGTGGGACACATCTATTCCGATAACGCCGCCCTCCGGAGTATACTTTAAAGCATTGTCTATAATATTTATAAATACCTGACGCAAACGGTTTTTGTCGCCCATAACAGGCGGAGCAATCTCGGGTTCGTCATATATCAGGTGCTTGCCTTCCTTTAACGCTCTTTCACGCAGCATATATATTGCCTCGTCAAGCTCTGCCAAAATATCAATACGCTCCATATTAATAACCATTCTGCCGCTTTGAATACGGGAGAAATCAAGCAGCTCCTCAACTATGCCGGTAAGTCGCTCTGACTCATTTGCAATAACGCTCATACCCTTTTCCATAGTTCTAAAGTCCGGAGTATCGCCCATACGCATTGTTTCCGCCCACCCCTTAATAGCCGTAAGCGGTGTTCTAAGCTCATGAGAAACCGAAGAAATGAAGTCATTTTTCAGCTTTTCGGAGGCTCCAAGCTCAGCAGCCATATAGTTAATAGAGTCGCAAAGCTCGCCTATTTCGTCATCATTACGCTTTTTTAGTCTTGCGTCAAAGTCACCCTGGGCTATCTTTCCGGAAACCTCGTTAATTTCACGAATAGGGTTTACAATAGAGCGTACAAAGTAGGCACCTGAAATCATAACAAAATAGAGAATGAACAGTCCTATAACAATCATAAACATAATCATTACAAAAATTTGTCTGTTTGCCGGCTCTAAAGAAACACAATAACGCACAGCACCAAGGTTATTTCCGTTGACATCGGTTATAATTCTTGTAACAGCCATAACCGTTTCGTCATTTTGCCTGCCTGTCCATGAGCCGTAGCCGTCCGGATCCTGCAAGGCTTTTTTATAGTCCTCAAGCTGAGTATTTTGGTCAGGCGGAAAGCCCGTAGAGGTTACGGTAATATTTCCATGAGTGTCAAGCACCATAAGCTCCATACTTTCCTTATCGGAAAAATTCTCAATATATGTGCGGATGTTGGTTTCAAATACACTTGAATCATCCGTTGTATAGTTGCCAAACACATTTGACAGCTCGTCAACTCTGCCGTTTAAGGTTTGGCGAATGCCGTTGTCGTAATAATTTTGCAGTATAAGGGACAAAACGGTAATAAGCACCCCGACTATTGCTAAAATAACCCCAAAGGTGTTAATAAGCCACCGTCTGGTTATACCCTTTTTCATTTTTGCCCCTCCTTAAAAAATTTATGCTTCCCATTTGTAGCCCAAGCCCCATACTGTAACAATATACTTAGGGTTAGAAGGCTCATCCTCAATTTTCATACGAAGTCTTCTAATGTTAACATCAACTATTTTATCCTCACCTACATAAGACTCGCCCCATACATGGGTAAGAATGTCCAGTCTGTCAAGTGCCACTCCCGGGTTTGAAAAGAAATACTCCATAATCTGGAATTCAACCTGTGTAAGGTCTATCATCTTTCCGTTTTTCAGCAAAGCACGGTTACGCAGGTTAAGTACAAACTCACCCGATTTAAGCTCCTCTTTAAAATTGCTTTCCTTGCTTTTCTGTGCAAGCACAACCCTTCTGTGCAAAGCGTCTACCCTTGCAACCAGCTCTGACGGAGAAAAAGGCTTTGTTACATAGTCATCTGCACCCAGCAGCAGACCTGTAACCTTATCCATCTCCTGTGTTTTTGCAGTAAGCATAATAATACCGATGCTGCCGTTACGCTGTCTTAGCTCTTTGCAAACCTGAAAGCCGTCCATACCCGGCATCATAACATCAAGTATGGCAACATCTATATTCCCACCGTTTTCGTCATACTTTTTTAAGGCAGCTTCACCGCAGTCTGCCTCTATTACATCGTAGCCGCCCCTTACAAGATTAATAACAACAAAATCCCTTATCGCAGCTTCGTCTTCGCACACCAATATTTTCTTCATACTAAATCTGCTCCTATCTGTTAAATAAAATTATATCAGCTTAAAGTACTTGCTGACCTGCTGGCTCGAAAGATTATACTGACCGTTTTCACTTGCACCCAGCTTGCAGGTATATACAAGGCTGTTGGACTCCTCGAGTACAGAGTAACCGTCCGATAGCCTTGCGGCACCGTCATTTTTCCAGTCTTTCTCTGAAAAAACCTTTATAGTAAGCACCGGCTGTTTTTCTGTTTCTACAGCTGTTACTGTATTGTCAGCCTTGTCGGAATCCAGCTCCGGTACAGTTGCAGCCTCGGTAGGCGTTTCACTGTTATCCTCTTTTACCACTTCTTTTATGCAGTAGAATGTTGTGGTTCTGCTTGTATTGTCATTTACGGCTACCACATGGTTTTTCCAGTTGTCCGGTAAAATGAAATAGAAGCCGTCAAAGTAGCTGGCTATAGTCTGTATTGTCTGCTTCATTTCGCCCCTGTCCGCATCTATTTTATACCACTTGGTTATAGGGCATGGTGTAAGCTTGTCGTCTGTAAGAATTGGTGTAAACTGGGACGGAACCTCTATAATGCCGTCCTCGTCTATGTCTCTGCATACCGATGAGGTTACACGCTGGGTAACATTTGTTACCGTGCCGTCATTTTGCGTAACATCAAGAGGGCTGACAAGAGATTTATTCTGTGATGAATAGTAAATAACCTCTGTAATAAGCTCTCCCAAGCTTGAGGTGTTGCCGTCAACAAAAAGCCCGTTCACACCGTCGCTTACTGTACCCTGCATAATTTGGCTGTAGCTTACAACATTCGGGTTGGTTTTTATCTCTGAAACTCTGGAAAACTTTTTGTTGGCACAGCTGCTGTAAAGTCTGGCAAGAGATGTACTTTTGCCGGTATCGTCCTCTGTAGCAGTTGTTAAAATAATTAAATCGCTTACGCCGTCGTTGGTTATATCCATAAAGACCATATCGGCATAGTTCGTATCGTCATTAACAATAACCTCAGAAACACTGCCCTCTTTATACTTATACATAGTTACCTGACTTCCGCCTGTAAGGTAAGACGACCAGCCAACTATTGCTTCGTTTATACCGTCACTGTCAATATCACCGAAATATATTCTGTCAACATCTGAATTTGCATTGCTAAAGGTACCTACAGACGCCCATTTTCCGGCTACCTTATCCATAAACATAATATTAATGGCAGAGCTGTCCTTTTTGTTGCGGTAAAACGCCACAGCCTCGTCATCGCCGTCGCTGTTTAAATCCTGCATAATTATTGCAGAACGGTAGTCACCGGACTGTGGGTATTTCAGTGTATAGTCGCCGTTTGTTGTAACTTCCAGTAAACCTTGAATTTCCGCCTTTTCACCGGTTGCCTTTGGCGGCTGCAAAAGATCGTTATCCGAAAGTCCCGAAAAGGAACACCCTGTACATAAAACTGCCAGCAGCACTGAAGCAATTGTACCAATTATTCTTTTATAAAGCATACAGCTGACGCTCCCCTCTCAGTTATATTTATTTATACACGGCAATGCAGTACTTTATAGGAATACCCTCTGCAGAAAACATTTTTTCGTGTTCGGTTTCAATATTATATTCAACATCGCTGTTGTGTAAATCCCGTGTAATATAGGCTATTTCAAAACCTGCTTCCTTAAAGTATTCCAGACTCTCCTCAAAAAGACCGTCGTCGTCTGTTTTAAACCTGATTTCACTGCCCTTTTTCAAAAAGGTTTTGTAGTGGTTAAGCTGTCTTATATGTGTAAGGCGTCTTTTTTTGTGCTTTTCTCTGCCCCAAGGATTGCAAAAGTTTATGTATATTCTTTCTATTACATCCTCCGGAGAGAAAATATCCTCAATCAGCTCTATATTTTGTGCCGTAAGCAAAATATTTTCAACAGGCTGTTCGCCAAAAATTTTTACAATATTACGCCTGCCTACAGCCAAAACCTCACTCTTTATATCTACGCCTATATAGTTAATATTAGGGTGGTCATATGCAATTTTACCTATAAAGGAGCCCTTTCCGCAGCCAAGCTCTAAATGCAGCGGCTGTTTTTTCTTAAAGCAGTCTGCCCACCTGCCACGGTTTTTCTTGGGATTGTCAACAAAAAAGTCACACGCAGCCAATTCCGGGCGTGCCCATGGCTTTCTTCTCATTCTCATAATTATTTCTCCGTTTTCAAGTATTCTATAAGCTGTGCCGACACCAAAGCAGTTATGGCTTCCGGTCGGTCGGGCAGTACAACTATTTTTTTGTTGTCAAACTCAAGCAAATAGCCGGTATTGCTCCCTGCCTGAAATTTGCCTGACTTAACATTTTTTTCGCTTAATCCGCAAGACAGAACAGGCATAATGCCTGCCCTGTCACTGCGGCCTATATCTCCGACAACAAACACTGTATCGTATTTATTAAGACAGCTGTTGATGCTGTCGCCGAAATTTCGCAGTGAAACAGCTGCAAATATGCCGTCAATATCCACTCCCAGCGGCAAAGCGGCACCTCTGAGTGCTGTTTCACAATATCCTGTTTTGTGTGCTGTATAATAAATCAATGCAGTTTTCATAACAATTACCTCTTAAACTATTGGGTTTTGTATACGGTTTTTATGAGTTAGGGTTTTTAACAGTAACTGCACAGGAAACCTCCAGCGAGTCAATTTTTGCGTATATTGTACAGCTGCCGTAATTCCTTACAGTAACCAAGCCTGTGCTTGAAACGGTAGCAACATTTGTATTACTGCTGTACCATTCAACCTTATGTGAAGCGTTTTTTGGCTCATAGGTTGCGGTAAGCTTAAACTGTTCGTTAAGCACAGTAGATGTATGGCTTACAGATGAAATAGTCAGTGATGTTGCTAAAATATCATTAACTATTATCTTACAGGTGGTTTTGTGCTTGTTTGAGCTTTCGGCAGTAATTGTACATTCGCCCGGTGCAATTGCAGTTACCTTGCCTCCGGCTGCAATGGTAGCAACATTTGCGTTAGATGATATCCACTTTATCGATTTGTTTGTGGTATATTCCGGAGTCCAATATATTTCAAGGGTATCTGATTGACCGACATCAAGCACCAGCGTATTGTAGTTAAACAAAATGCTCTCGTCCTTAAACTTTGGCGGATCTGTAGCCTGCGGCTCTGTAGAGGCAGGCATGGTGTGGTTTTCAACCTTTTCCTTTGCCGGCTCGGTAGCCTCTACGGTGTCATGCTCCTTTAGGGTGAACATTCTTTCCCTGCCCTTTAGGTTTCCTTTTCCGTCATACCAGTCAATTTTTTTCTTTTTGCTTGCAATTTTAAATGTGCTTACCTGTGGCTTTGCAGACTTGTCGTAGCCGTAGTAAACATCCGGCCACAGTGCGTCTGAGTTAGCCTTTGACTTGGAGGTATCCACCTTTGAGCTTTCGCCCGATCTTGTCTTTCTTGCAACCACAACTGTTCTGAATTCGCTGTACTCATAAGAACAGGTTGAAAGCGTAAGCAGCTGATCGTCTTCATTGCAGGTTACGCCTGTATCAATAAGAGAACGCTCACGAACCAAATATACATAGTTCATAAACTCTGCGTCACTGTTAAAGTCGCCTACAAGATAGTTAAAAAATTCTCCATGCTGGTCAAGTGTGTTTGTTTTAAATACAGAAATAATTTTATAGGTTTCGTCCCCGTTCGGTGTGTCGAATTCTATTGTAGGGTGCTTTCTGTAGAAGTCCATATCAGCAGAATACAAGCCGTATCCCATTAGGTTTTGGAACATACTTCCGTCATTCATATGATGGCCATGCAAAATAACATTCTTTGAGTCTGTACCCTTGCTGCTTCTGTAGTCTACAAAAATGCTGCCGTAGTCACTGTAGTTTTTGTAAATATCTCTCTTTAAATAGTATTGTGAATCATCATTGTCGCCCTTGTGTCTTAGCACAGGGTAATCTATTCTGGTATCATTAATTGTAATCCAGCCTACAACCTCGCTGTTGATGTTCTTTAGCTCGTCCCAGTTAATTCTTGACTTCTTTTTCTTTACAAGTGTATTGCCATTGGCATCGGTAGTTATTTCTGTAGCAATTTCGCCATCATTTTTAACCAAATTTCTTAGATCGTCATACTTTTGGTTATTAAGCAGCGGGTCTATAACCATATATTTAATTAAAAGTGCAGCTGCTACCACAAATATCAAAATTGCCAAATCAAGAATAATTTTTCTAAGCTTCTCCTTGCCGCTGTCACCCTTCATAGGTATAAAGCGTTCCTTAAAGGTAAGCTTCTTTTTCTTCTTTTTCTTGTCCTTTGACTTGTCCTTAGGCTCCTCTTTGTCTGTGTCAACCTCTTTTGCCAGTGCTTCTATAGGCTCTGCCCTTCTGTCTTGCGGTGCCATATTGTCAAGGTCAATCCTTACCCTGTTGCTGGGAATATTCGCCTGAGTATTTCGCACGGCAGAATGTGCCCCAACAACCTTGAGTATTTCAGGAATAACCTCTTTCATTTCCACCATACTCATTACCGGCAGCAGAACCACCCTTACACCGTCTATTACAAAGCTGAAGGCGTGCTTTTGATTAGAAAGATTAATTTCTTTTACACGCTTAAACTCGCCTTTAAAATCGCCTGTCAGTGCCTTTAGCTGCAGCTTTTCGGCTGTGTCCTCATATGCCGACAGTGCAAAAAGGGTTTTAAAAACCACGGTGCTTCTGGCGTCTGTATCGTAGCCGTCCGGAATAAGAACAAGGTCAATGTCCTCGTCCGGATTTAAGGATTGCGAAAGGCTGTTAATAATTTCGTCCTTATTTTCGTCCATTTCTGTTTTATAAGCTACTCCCAGGCCGCTGTTCTTCAAAAGCACAGCCAAACCGTCTATTGATGTAGTTATCCTGCCGGACGCATTCATATCTCTAAGTATGTATATTTCAGCATTCATAAATATTTCCTCCTGTTTGATAATTAAAATTTATTATCACCGTAGCCAATTCGTGTAACCTTTAAATCAGCTAACGCATTTTCTATAAGCTCACTGCTGTTAAGCTTGTCCTGTGCCTGCTGCACATACTTTAAAATTGGTCTTGTGCGTGGGTGCTTTGGGGTAAATACAGTACAGCAGTCCTCATACGGCTCTATAGAGGTTTCAAATGTTCCTATTTTTCTTGAAATAGAAACTATCTCGTCCTTGTCCATACCTATAAGCGGTCTGAACACAGGCATACTGCACACAATATCCGTACAGGCTATGGCGTGTATGGTTTGGCTGGCAACCTGCCCCAGGCTTTCACCTGTAATAAGTGCCGTGCAGTCCTTATCCTCTGCTATTCGCTGGCTTATTTCCATCATAAATCTACGCATAATAATGGTGAAAAGCTCCTCAGGGCATTTGTCCTTTATCTGCCTTTGAATTTCGGTAAAAGGCACTGTGTACATTGTCATTCTGCCGGCACAGGCAGAAACAATCTCCAACAATTTGCAAACCTTTTCCTCTGCTCTTTGTGATGTATAAGGCGGGCTTGCAAAATGTACGGCTGTAAGCTCTACTCCTCTTTTCGCCATCATATAAGCGGCAACAGGGCTGTCTATTCCACCTGATATAAGTATGGCCGCCTTGCCGCCGGTACCTACAGGAATACCTCCTGCACCCTTTATAACGCCGCTGCGAATATATGCCGAAAAGTCACGAATTTCTACTGTTACCGTAACCTCCGGATTTCTTAAATCCACCTTTAAATGCGGAAAATGCTCTAAAATATATCCGCCCACCTGTGCCGAAATCTGCGGTGAGGTCATAGGAAATTTTTTATCCGAGCGTCTTGCCTCTACCTTAAAGGTTTTTGCGTCCTCCAGCGTTTCCTCAAGGTATTCAACAGCCTTCTGCTGAATATCCTCTATATTCTTCTTTGCGGTACAGGCTCTTGAAAATGTAGCAATACCAAAGGTTTTGCCTACAATTTCAGCAGCAAGCTCAATATCCGCATTTTCGTCCTTTGGTGAAACAGATATGGTAGACTGTGCGATTTTAATATCAAAGCTGCCCGCTTTATGCAGTCTGTTTTTTAAATTTTTTAAAAGAACATCTTCAAACGCCCTTTTGTTCAGTCCCTTTAGGACAATTTCTCCGATTTTAATCAGAATTATTTCTTCCATACTCTATGTAAACCTTTCGTTGTAAATTACTTACTGCTTTTTCTTGCTAAGCTGTTCATTCCGTCCCTTAAGGCTTTTATCAGTGCGTCAATATCCGCTGTGGTGTTGTGCCTTGAAAAGCTGACTCGAACGGCGGAATCCGCTAAATCCTTAGAAAGTCCCATAGCCGTAAGCACATAGCTGGGCTGACCTTTGGCACAGGCCGAGCCGCTTGAAACATATATTCCCTTTTCCGCCAAATAGTGAAGCATAGTTTCGCTCCTTATACCTGTAACAGAAAAGTTCAAAATATACTCCAATGCATTTTCCGGAGAATTAATAACTATGCCGTCTATATTTTCCAGTTGCTTTCGCAAATAACAGTTCAGGCTCTTGATATTGTCAATATTTGTATAGTCTATTTCTTTTATAGCCGCACCAAAGCCCGCTATAGCCGGTGCCGGCTCTGTACCGGGGCGTATTTTGTGCTGCTGCATACCCCCGTACAAACGAGGGGTAATGCGAACGCCGTTTTTTATGTATAATGCCCCTACGCCCTTGGGCCCGTGAATTTTGTGTGCGGTAAAGGTTATCATATCCGCTCCCAGCCTGCTGTTTTTAAACATAAGCTTTCCATAGGCCTGTACAGCGTCAATATGAAACAGTGCGTTTGCACCGCTGCGTTTAATAGCCCTTGCTATTTTGTCAACAGGCTGTACCGTGCCTGTTTCGTTATTTACATACATAACAGAAACAAGGATTGTATCCTGCGTTACAGCCTCCTTTAGGTCTGACATTTCTACAGCCCCGCAGCTGTTTACCGGCAGATAAACCACCTCAAAGCCAAGGCCTTCAAGGTAGCGGCACGCCTCTATAACCGAGGAGTGCTCTACGGCTGTTGTAACAATTCTTTTGCCCTGTCTTTTTTTTGAAAGTGCAGCACCTATTACAGCTGTATTGTTGGCTTCGGTGCCGCCGCTTGTAAAGAAAATTTCTCTTTCGCTTACGCCTATAGAATCGGCAGCCGCTCTTCTGGCGGCGTCAACATAGTGCTGAGCCTCAAGCCCCTTAGAATGAAGGGACGAGGGGTTTCCGTAATTATTCACAAGTGCGTCATACACTGCGTCGGCAGCAGCCTTAGACACCTTTGTTGTAGCACTGTTGTCTAAATATATTTCCTCAGCCGTAATAATCTACTCCTTAATAAGTCTTTGTACTCAAACTACATTATACACATTTTTCGGTAATATTCCAACACAAAATGAAAATTTAACAGATTGTTTTGAAAAATTAACAAATTATACTTAAAGCTTAGCCGGGGGTGAATAAAATTAAATAATTAGCATAAAATCATTTTGAAAGGACTTGATATTTTGAAGGTTACTAAACAGGAGTATTCTCAAATGGCAAAAAAAGCCTCGCCAAACAGCAGGGTGGTAATAAACTGTGTAAAAGCCTTTTTAATAGGCGGACTTATATGCACCATAGGACAAGCACTAACCAACCTTTATATGTACTGGCAACTTGACAAGGACACGGCACGCACTTTAACTTCTGTAACGCTTGTTTTTATAGGAGGCTTGCTTACATCAATAGGCGTATACGACAACATTGCAAAGCACGGCGGTGCAGGCACGCTTGTACCTATTACAGGCTTTGCAAATTCTATAGTTTCACCGGCTATTGAATTTAAAAGTGAGGGCTATGTGCTGGGCTTGGGTGCAAAAATGTTTGTTATAGCCGGTCCTGTGTTGGTGTACGGCATAACGGCATCGGTAATTTACGGCGGAATATACTGGCTGCTAAAGGTAATGGGGGCAATATAAATATGGACAAGGCTAATTATGAAATCCCCGTAGCATTAGCTATGGCACTGGCACAAAATCCTGAAGCCATGCAAAAATACTCCCGTATGACGAACCGTGAAAAACAGCTTGTAAGGGAAAAAGCAGGCACTATGCACAGCAGCTACGAAATGAAGCAGCTTGTAAACAGCATTGCCGAAGCTGACCTTGGCGGCACTTTTATGTAATATTTTAAGTAAATTCTCTATATTGACATAATAAATATCATGGCAGAATTTACACTGTGCAGATGCAAATACTGCCATTGATATTTAACCTTAAAATGTTATAATACTTACAACGAATTCAACCCGGAGGAATACATATGATAAGACAAATTATTAATATAGATGAAGAAAAATGCAACGGCTGCGGTGCCTGTGCCAAAGCCTGCCATGAGGGTGCCATAGGTATAGTAAACGGTAAAGCAAAACTGATTTACGAACACTACTGTGACGGACTCGGCGACTGTTTGCCAAGCTGCCCCGAAAATGCAATTACCTTTGTAAGCAGAGAAGCTCCGGCTTATGACGAAGAGGCTGTAAAAGTAGCACAGCAAAAAAAGCAGCAGGAAAGGCCGAGCTTTGTCTGTCCGGGCACCAAGCTGAAAAATTTCAGCCGCAGCCTAAACAGCCAAAACGCACAATATAACAGTGCAGGCAATAACGGCATAAACTGTGAAAGTCAGCTTACACAGTGGCCTGTGCAAATAAAGCTTGTTCCTGTAAATGCACCGTTCTTTGACAATGCACAGCTTCTGATAGCCGCCGACTGTACAGCCTTTTCTTACGGCAGCTTTCACAACGAATTTATAAAAAACCACATCACGCTAATTGGCTGTCCTAAGCTTGACAATCAAGATTATTCAGAAAAATTAACCGAGATTATCACTCTAAACAACATTAAAAGCATAAGTGTGGTAAGAATGGAGGTTCCTTGCTGCGGCGGCATAGAAAATGCTTTAAAGACCGCATTAAAAAACAGCGGCAAGCTTATTCCGTGGCAAGTAACCGTAATTTCAACAAACGGCAGAATTTTGGACTGATACCCTACACACTCTTTACATAATAAGCAAGGCTATATATCTGCTTTGCCTGTTAAAAATCGTACACCTATAAACCCGCTTTTTATAAATATACAGAAAACACCTTGTAAAAAGCTCTCAAAGCAGGCTGTAAAACCTACTTTGAGAGCTTCTGTTTTTCCTATATAATTCTTATGCCTTATGCTGCCTGAACAGGGAATTTATCTATATAGCCCAAGGCATATCTCTGTACTAATACCATATCGGCTACAGTAACAACACCGTCACCGTTTACATCGGCAGCCTTTGCCTGCCGGTCGGTTAATGTAATGTAGCCCATCTCACTTCTTGCCATTAAAACTGCGTCAGCCGAGGTTATCTTTTTGTCGCCGTTTACATCGCCGTATACAACTTGGTCGCTCGGTGCATACTCACTCCAGCTTCCGCTATGTACATACGCCTTTTTAAAGCTGTCATATACCGCACCCTCTGCATATGCGGTGTAAATGGTTTTATTTCCTTGGAATGTCAGATCATCTGTTTGACGCTTGTCGCCGGTGTCTTCGCCCTTTCCGTTGCTGAATATAATATTTTCTATTCCGTCTTCAATGGTATAGCTGTAAATATTGCTGCCCTCATACTTCATTTTTACACCCGGCCACTGTGCAGTAAGAGAACCTCCCCATCCGTAAATGTAAACCTCGTTCCATTTTGTTTGTGAGTTGTCATAATAAATAACATCCTTCTTGCAGGCATTAATATCGTTTATCGCCTTTTCCAAAATAGCATTTACCTGAGAGGTTGAGGCTGCTTTTTCAATGTCCGACTTTGCCTTTTTCGCAACGGCATTCATTTCAGCTATAACATCGCTTGAATACTCGGAAGAATATTGGTTAATTAAATTGTCTATAGCGGCAATAGCCTGCTGCTTAGCTGTTTCCGTATCGAGCAGACCGCTGTTCATAAATGTAATTCTGCCATTTACAAAGTTTACAAGATAGTTAAACTGACTGCTGTGTGTTGTGCCTGCCTCGGGAACAAGCAAATTATCGCTGACGTCCCATCTTGTATAGTTCATTACAGAGGACGGCAGTGTAAGATTATAATTATACTGCATGCTCTTCAAGCGTCCCGTACCCTCGGTATTGCCTGTAACTATTGACAATGCCGGCACAAACTTTTCCTTCCAGACTTTTTCAACCTCTGTCATAAAGTCGTCGTGCTGACAAAGCTGTGAAAATACTGTGCGTGTGCTTGAATAGCGGTAAGAATTTTTAATAAACCACTGGTTGTTGGAGGTCACATCTACTCCGTCTTTTGTACTTTTTAGATTACCCAAAGCAACATCAAAATCCCAACAAGGGCTTGCGTGCACTTTTCCGTCGCCTGTTAAATCAGAATCCTTATAAAAATAACAGCTTGAAATACCACCGTCGATATTCACCGAAAATTCCTGCAATAAATACATAATAGCAGCTGAGTGAACATCAATATAGTCTGTATAGTATTTTCCCTTTGAGTTGTAGCCGGTTGATGAATACAAGGCGTCCTCCAAATCCTGCATAAAGTCCGCAATATAATTAATCTGCTCAACGGTACAATATTCAGGGCCTTTTAAATTTACATTCTGTCCGCCCTTTGTGGTAAAGCCGCTTGGCTCGTCCATATCCATAACAAATTCCATCAGGTACCCGCCTGTTATGTCCTTAGGATTATACGGGATTTTGTACGCTTTTCTGCCGTTGGAGTTGTACTCTTGACTGCCATACATTTCCTCAAGGTCTACCTTGCTTAAACCTGTACCCACTGCTACCGCATCCTCTGTTTTAGCCTCAAGGTCGGTTATATTTACAAGGTCGCCGTCGCCTGTCTCTACCTTTTGGGTAAGCTGATATGTTCCCAGATATTCGCCGTTTGCATACAAATCAACAAACCTTGAGTCAGGAGTATAGTCTAAGCCTGCTTCGTCTGCAAGGTCATACATAAGCTTATTTCTTATCATTGAATGCTCTTGGGCATTTGCAAGCAAGCACCATTTTTTGTTTTTGTCCATACCAAGCAAGGGGGCCTTTTTGCCAAGCTTAATATTGTAAGGCTTTTTGTTTAGAAGCCATGTAGAGTTTCCTCTGCCCTTAATCGAATCCAAGGCATTGTCATAAGAAACCTTGCCGTCATAGTCTATTGCAACCATACTGCCCGATTCCGCATTTCCCTTTTTACTGTTTATGTAGTCCATGCTTCCGCTTTCTGTGGTAAAGAACATAGAGCCTATGCCCTCTGCCTTTTGAACACATAGTGTGTACGATTTACCGTCCGCCTTAACATTATAGCTTTTGCCGTTTTCAAACATACTGTAGCTTTCACCGCTGACAAGCTTAGTGCCGTCAACAGTTATATTATCGAAATTGTGGTAAACAGTTAGGCTGCTGAGGTTTGCTGATGACGGTAAAAACCAGTAGTATTTTCCGTCCTTTTGGTACCACTTAACAGCCTCTATGTTATTTTTTGTAGCCGCCGTGGTCCCCTCTGCCCATAATGCCTTTTCGCCCTGTGCCGCAACATAGCCCGGCACAGCAGCCTCTGCTGACGCTGCAAAGGCACTTAAAGGCAAACAGCCTGCAAGCATAAGCAAGGAAAGTATTGCCGACAAAACGGCTGACATATTTTTCTTAAAACACTTCATACATTATATTTCTCCTTTATCAAAATATTTGTTTGTACAGCTCTATTATAGCACAGTTGCTTTGCACTGTACTACAGAAATTTCAGGATATATATCACCAAATATACAGCCATAATTTTAGTTGTTTTAGATATAAATATTAATAATTATGTAAAAATAAGAGTAAAACCAAACTATATATAGACAATTTTATTAAACTTATTAACACAAAATAAACTATTGTATATATAATTGACTTTTAGTAATTTCAATGCTAATATATTTTCAGAGGAGGTACATTTATGAAACCATCGAAATCAATAATTGTGTCATTATGGTTTGTAAGAATATTACTTTTGCTTATGGTAGTGGGAGCGTTTTTTGTTCCTATGGTAAGTAAAAGCTATAGTCTGCTGGCAACCAATTCCGACGCAATTACCTTTCCTATTTCTGTAGGAATTTATGCATTAGAACTGCCAATGGCGGCAACAATGGGCATACTTAACGCATTGCTCACCAATATAAAAAGCGGCAATACTTTTGTAAAAAAGAATATTACCTACTTTACACTGGTATGTGCGGGCATATTACTTACAGGAGTAATCAGCTTTTTTGTTTCTCTTGTTTCTTGGGTATTTTCATTTTTCACACTGGCGTTTCTTTTTTCGGGTGTCATTTTGCTCGTACTTAGAAATGTTTATTCTCACGCAGTGGATATTAAAGAAGAAAATGATTTTACTATATAAAACAGGGGGATGAGGGAAAATGGCAATAGTAGTAAATGTTGATGTTATGCTTGCAAAAAGGAAAATGTCATCCACTAAGCTGGCAGCAGAGGTAGGAATTACCCCCGCCAACCTGTCTATCCTAAAAACAGGCAAGGCAAGAGCAGTAAGGTTTTCTACACTAAATAAGCTTTGCAAGGCACTGGACTGCCAACCGGGTGATATTTTGGAGTATATGGCAGATCAAGAGGAAAAGGAAGAGCAACACGACATATAGGAGGTATATATGGATAATAACAGCTCTCAGGGCAGCCCTGTCTATAATAAACAGCCTGCCCCGGAAAAAAGCCAACAACCACAAAACAGCTTTGGCAATAATCCGCAAAATAACGCCAACCAACAAGTACAGGACAACTTTAGCGGTAATCCGCAAAACAATGCTAATCAACAGCCCCAGGGCAACTTTAGCGGTAATCCACAAAGCAATGCTAATCAACAGCCTCAGGGCAACTTTGGCGGTAATCCGCAAAGCAATGCTAATCAACAGCCTCAGGGCAACTTTAGCGGTAATCCGCAAAACAACGCTAATCAACAGCCTCAGGGCAACTTTGGCGGTAATCCGCAAAACAATGCTAATCAACAGCCTCAGGGCAACTTTGGCGGTAATCCGCAAAACAACGCTAATCAGCAACCACAAGGTAACTTTAGCAATAATCCGCAGAACAGGTATAACAGAGGGCAAAATTTTCCTCCGTTTAACTCCGGATATAGCAAACAGGGCTATCCGCCATATGGTTATCAACAAAATTCATATAATTATTCCGCACAGCCTCAACAGCAGTATGGCTTTGTGGCAAAAGCTAAAAAAATATATGACAAAACCGACAAGCTCTTTGCGGTGTTGGCCTTTGTAATGGGCTTTTTGTTTGTAGATTTAATAGTGGTTGTATTGTTTGACCTTGGCATAGGTGCAAGCATATTTTTTATTGCCAATATGGTCGTTTCTTATTTGTATTTATGGAAAAAGAAGAACATTAAAATAGATATTGTACATAATATAACATTTGTACTGCTGATTCTTTTCAGCCTGTTCTTTACATTTTTCAGCAATAGTTTTGTTTTGGCAATAGACTTTGCCTTTTTAATACCGGCACAGTGCTTTTGGGTATACACTACCAACGGTAAAAACAGAGTAAAGCACGGCGGTAAGCTCACACAGCTGTTTGTAAGTGTGTTTTATTATCCGTTTGCAAACTATGGCTCTGCCTTTAGTGCACTTTTCAACAAAAAGAAAGGGCAAAAGGGAGGAAACGGCAAATGGATTATTTTAGGACTATGCATTGCACTGCCTCTTGTAGCAATAGTTTCAGCTTTGCTTCTTATGGGCGACCAAATGTTCAAGGCTATGTTCTCCTTTATATTTGACGATTTCTTCCTGCATTTGCTGAAATATGTTGCTTATGCAATATTGGGTATACCTGTAGCAATGGCAATATTCAGCTGCCTGTACACAAAATATAATGAGGAAACACCGCATACAAAGGCACAAAACGGCATTGGCTACAGTCAGATGGCAGAAAGCTTTCATATTGTTCCTGCCGCATTAATGTACTCTATAGTTATTCCGCTGTGTGCAGTATATTTTATGTATCTCATTTCACAGCTGGCATATTTTGTAAGCTTTATTGCGGATAATCTTCTGCCGCAGACATTTACAATAGTAGACTACGCACGAAACGGCTTTTTTGAGCTGTGCGTTATAACAGCAATTAATATTATAATTATATTGCTGCTTATCCTGCTTACAAAAAGGAAAAACGGTGCTATGCCTATGGGGCTGCGAATAATAACGGTAATAATGTGTGCATTTACACTGGTATTCGTTTGTACTGCATTATTTAAAATGCTTATGTACATTAACCAATATGGCTTTACAGCGCTTAGAATAAACACAAGTATATTTATGCTGTTCCTGTTTGTAATGATAATACTGGTAATTGTAAAGCAGTTTTTCAGCAAGGTTAATCTTTTCTCCTTTGCACTTGCTTTTTCTATGCTGTTTCTAATAGGCTACAATGTTTTAAATATTGATTCCTTTATAGCACAGGCTAACATTTCACTTTATCAGCAGGGCAAAATTGAGTGGATGGGAAATAATCTGGTAAGAGATCTTGATCCCTCTGCTTATAAGTATATTGCTCCTTTTGCAGCTGACGAAGACAATGGCTTAACAAACAGTCAGAAAAGAGTACTTAACTACAATTTGTATAAAGCATATAAGAGCTACAACGACAGCTTTGCGTCGTTTAATGTAGCTAAATACCAAGCACACAAAACGCTTGAAAAATATGGCTTTAACAACGAGAGCTGCTATAAACGCTATTACGACACCAATGATGACGATTATAGCCCTGATTATTATTCGGATAGTTACAGCTTAGACGATGACTACAGCACTATAAGCTGCAGCTAACAACTCTATATAATAGAAGTCGGTGAAAAGAAAACAGCCTTCTTTTCACCCCAACTATTTGGCACAGAGCCAATTAAAAACAGCAGAGCATACAGGCTTGGATTAAAGCCCTGTATGCTCTGCTTTTGTATAACCATAATTTCTGAATAAAAACCTACTCTGTTACAACTACCGTAAGAGTCGCCGCAGGAGTGGAGTCTGTTTCGTCCGGCAAATAATAGTAAACATTATAGTTGCCCGGTGTATTTATATCTACATCATTTTGAACAACAATAGCATTCTTTATGTCATTGCCGTTTTTATCAACAGCTGTAACAATATATTTTTCAGGATTTATTGCCGTACCCGCTTTTACGGATATTGATTTTGTGGAAAGCACTACTCTGGTTTCATCAAGCGTGCCTGTCACATTAACCACAATATCTCTTGACACAGAATCGGCAAAGCTGTTTTTAACGGTCAAGCGAACCTTTTGGCTGCCGGCGGTCTTTACCTGTACAGCACTGTCAACATACAGTGCTGTTGAAATATTGTTTCCGTAGCCGTCTGTTGCCACTATGCATTTTGCACTAACCATAGACTTTATGTATGAATCAATTTCGTTAATGTCGCAGGTATAGGTTTTATGCTTTACAGCTATTTTCGGCCCCTTATAATTCAACAGCTGCAGTCCTCTCTTGGTTGTTTCCAGATTATAATCAGAATCGTTAATGCTGTACATAATTGATTTTTCATCTTTTGAGCTGTTTGTAACCGAAGCCTTTACCAAATTTGTTACATCGTTTCCTTGGGAATCGGTTGCAGACACTCCGCTCATTAAATCAATATTTTTACCGTCCTTTATTATAAGCGGATCGGTATCAAAGGTTATATTTACCGACTTAGCAGCTGCAACAGCAACTGTACCCTCATTGTCAGACTTGAGCAAGCTGTCCGCAAATAATATTGTAAAAATTACAGCTATTACAGAGAGTACGGCAATTACAGTTACAATGGATTTAATAGCTTTATTCATTTGTTCCTCCCAAAATCCTTAGTCTTCATCAGCAGAATCACTGTCAGTGTAAGAAGCCTCTTCAGCTTGGCTGTTTTCTTCATTGCCATAGTAATCTCCGTACTGACCGTAGCCATAGCCATATCTGCCGTAGCTTCCGTAGCTGCCATAGCCTCCATAGGAATTATAGCCATATCTGCCGTAGCCCCTTGTGCTTAACACGCCGGACGCCATATTAAAGATACAACCAAGTATTTTTATCTTGCTGTAGCCAAAAAGACTTATTGAGTCCAAAATTTTGCTTACCTTTGCGTAATCCTGCCTTACTACAAATACCAGTCCGCCTACATAGTCCTTCATCTCCAAAGCGTCAGAAACAATTCCCACCGGCGGAGCATCAATTACCACATAGTCAAATATTTTTTCCAATGCAGCTACCAGGTCTGCCAGCTGCTTACTGCCCATAAGCTCAGAGGCATTGTTTACAGGAATTGTACCTGGCAGCACATACAAACCGTTTTTCTTCGTTTTTACTATGGCGTCCTGAAGGCTACAGCCGCCTGTTATAACATCTACAATGCCCAGGCTGCAGCCCTCCGGAATGTTCAGCTGCTGCCTAACGGTAGGGTTTCTAAGGTCGCAGTCAATTATTACTGTTCTGTAGTGCTTTTTTGCAAGAGCTATGGCAAGGTTTGCCGCTACAGTGGTTTTTCCCTCGTTTGTAGTTGTGCTGGCAACCATAACAGAATTTATTTTTTGATCGGCACACAGCTTGATTATTTTATTTCTTATTGAAAATACAGATTCTTTAAATCTTGGATCTGTGTGTGCGTCGTCAATAGTTAAGCTGCCTGTTGAATGACTGCTTTTTTTCTTTACAACCTTTACAATAGAGCCTAAGCGTTGATTGTTCAGCAGCTTTCTAATTTCATCAGGATGCCTTACTGTATGGTTAAGATTTTCAAGGAAAAATACAATTAGAAGTCCCAATAAAGCTCCCACTGCCGTGCCTATAAGTGCTTTTTCTCTGTAGGATATAGGATTTATAGGGGTGGACGATGCCGACGGCGGAACAACTAAAACAAGGTCTGTTGCACCCACCACATACTCTGCAACGCTGGGATAATTATTAATAACGGATTTCAATACATTATAGGCTGTTTCATAGTTTGATGATGTTACGGTTATTGTAAAAAGGTTTGTATCCTCTACAGCTGTAGCTGTTAATGTTCCGGGTACATCTGACAGCCCCAAGTCCTCTGCAACTACTCTTGTAAGAGGAGCACTTGTTATAATGTACGGAAATGTTTTTTCAAGCTGTTGAGTAGAGGCATTAGATGATATGCTTGTATATGCGGACAGTGAATCTCCCTTAGGTGTAACTGTAAATGTTGCTGCGGCAGTATACTGCGGAGCATAGGCACTGTATGAATACAATGTAAAGCCTACACAGCATATGCCTGCCAGCACCGCTATAATATACCAGTGCTTCTTTATGCCTGTAAGAATCTTTGAAGCATACTCCCCTACAGGCGTATATGACCTGCTGTTTTCAGGCACGAATTTTTTCTCCATTTTACTTGCCTCCTTTACTCTGCAGTGCTGCCATATTTTCCGTATTTACCATATCCGTATTTACCGTATTGATAGTCGGAATATACGGAGCCTCTTCCTACTATCGAAACATTTTCCGCATCGTTGTATACACAGCCCATCAGCTTAACACCGCTTGCAAGAATAATGTCTATAGTGTCATTAATACTAAGTGCGTTTGCAACATTTCTTCTTACAACAATCAACGAGGAATCGCTTAAGGTCAGTATATCTTCGGCGTCGGAAACAAAGCACAGCGGAGGTGTGTCTATAATTATATAGTCATACTGCTCCCTTGCAGCAGAAATCAAGTAGTCCATCTTTTCACCGGTTATAAGCTCGTTTGCCTGTTGAGTACCCTTATTGCTGCCCATAATGGTTATGTTGTTTATTTCGTCATAGCTTGCAATTTCAGAAAGCCTTGCCTTTCCCCTCAGGAAGTCAATAATTGATTTGCCGTTTGTAATTTTAGCCTCTAAAAACTTTGCAACAGCAGGTTTTCTAAGGTCACCGTCTATAAGCAAAACCTTGTAATCCATTTTTGCGAGTGACAAAGCCAGGTTTACAGCAACAGTGGTTTTTCCCTCGTTTTCAAGCGAGCTTGTTACGGCGTAAACCTTGTTATGGTGCGTCTTGCTGTCGGAAACAATTTTCTGCCTTAGCCTTTTAAAGGCCTCTCTAAACTCGAAGCTTATAACAGGATTTGTTATAGAAAGGGGCCTTTTTATGCCTTTAACCTTTTCTCTGACTGACAATCTCTTTTTCTGTGTGGGAATCGAAACCAACCTTTGAGTTATAAGCTTCTTATTTATGTCACTTTCCTTTTTTACTGTATCCTTATAAAACGAAAGCACAGATATAATTAATACTGCCGCCGCTGCACCTGCAAAAAAGCCTATAACCGCCAGCTTTAATGCGTTAGAAGGATTTGTAGGTTCTGTAGGCACAACAGGCTCCTCAAGGGTTTGCAGTACAATAGAGGAAACAACATTTTTAGTAAACTGGGGGTAGCACTCAAGAACCGCTTTTAACAGTCTGTAGGACTTTATCGGGCTGTCGGAGGTTACTGTAAATGAAAGAATATTTGTTTCTTCTATAACCGAACAGCTTAAATTGCCGGGAAATGATGTATACCCAAGCTGCCGTGCGGCAGAGTTTTGCAGCTGACTGCTGTCAAGAATATTTTTAAACACCCCTGCCATCTTGTTTGTAGCAGTTAAATTATTATAGGCACTTTCTGTATTGTTTTTACTTTGTACAAGCAATGTTGTTGATGTCATATACTGCGGTGAATATAATTGCGTTGCTGTAATAAAACAGCCTATAGCCGCAATTATACCGGAGAGCAAAATTACAAACCACCTTTTTGTTAAATCCTGTAATGTACTTGCAAGGTCAAAGGAATAGTTAGCATCCTGTTCTTTTAAATCGTCCTGTGCCTTTAAATCATCCTGTGAATTATTCATAAGGTCTGCCCTCCCTTTTTATTCAACTAAAGTAACAGTTGACTCTAAATAAGCAATGTCGCCGCAGCTGTTGGTAACTGAAAGAGTTACCGGAAAAACTCCACGGTTAATACTGTCCCTCCTTGTGTCTATACTGTCAATTCTTATTTTACTGCTTATGTCGCCGTCTATCACATCGGTTGCCTTAAAGCAGGCAAGTATGTCGGCATACTTCCTTTCTTTTATTACAGGAACATCACTTACAGGCTTTATAACAGGCTTTTTGTAGTCGGTGTAGGTAATTTCCTTAGCAACCTTTGTAACATTATTGTCAGAATCACACACAACATAGGTTATTTCACGGCGATTGCCCTTAATTATATTGGACATTTTTTCAATAATGATATCGGTTGAAAGGTCGCCGTCCTCTGCGTCATATGCAGAAACACCCACCAGCAGCTCCTGCTGTGTGGATTTTACGCTTATCTTTGTTTTGTAGCTTTCAGAAAAGGTAATAACCGGTACATTCTTTCTTTTGCTGATATTTGTATCGTAATAGTAAAACGCAAAAAACAAAATAAGCAGTGCCGTAACCAAAACCATCGCAATACACCTTACAGCAGCGTTTTTAAAAATTCCTTTCATTTTAAAACTCCTTACCGTATCTTAATTTTGCTTTTAAAAAAGCAGGGCTTTTGTCTAATAAAATATTTTGGGGATTTTTTTTAAACAACATATCAGCGTATTCTTTACCGTAATTCCTTTCAACCTCTGCATATGCATCATAAAGTATCGGAATACGGCTGTAGCTTTTGTGACCGTCGCTTGCCACAATATGAACCATACCGCTTTTCAGCAAATAATCCGCCGCCGCCTTAGGCCGTAAGCCAAATTTTCCCAAAATACTGCCACGGTTTATCTGAATTATAATTCCTGCTCTGACTAAATCAAAGACTATATATGGCTCCTGCTGAACAAATACATACCGTTCGGGGTGAGCCAGCACAGGAACAATTCCGGCTCTTTGTATATTTTGAAGCACCTTAAACACATACATCGGGCTTTCTCCAAAATTAAACTCAACAAGCAAATATCTGGAGCGGTTAAGAGTTATAGCCATACCTCTGCGTAAAAGCTCCGGAATATCATTACTTGCATATACCTCCATTCCAAGGTACAGGTTTATGTCAGGCACAAATTCCTTCGCCGCAGCCTTAAGCCTTTCAAACCTGTCTGCTATGGTACTGTTCATATAATTCAGGTACCCGCCGGGTATGTTGCAGTGTGGGGTTAGAATTATATTTTTTGTTCCGCCCTTACTTGCCATTGACAGCATTTTCAGCGACATTTCAAAGCCTTCCGAGCCGTCGTCAAGCCCGTAAAGCGTGTGTGTGTGTATATCTGTCATTGAAATCCTCAATCTAATTATATAGTCGAAGTTAATTATACCATAAATACAAAATATATTAAAGAATATAAAAACACCGCTTTATAGAAAGTTATACCTGTTTTATTGTAAATTTTATGATTTTTATTTAAAAAATTATAAACCGCACCGCTGAGGCAGTTTACCAATGCTCCTATATGCAGATAATTATTATAGCAGAATGTCAAATAGTTTACTGCAACGGGTATTGTTTTGCAAGGCTTTCTGCTTTTATTCAAGCTAATGGTGCTTTACTGCCATGTCCCGCATAAAAACAGTGGTAATTCAACAGAATTAATGTTATAATCAATGTGGGCACAGCCCAAAGCAACAATAATTATTTTGGGGTGACAGGTTTGGAGCAAAATTCCGGAATACAGCTGCTTGAAAAGGCAATAAAAAGCAACAGAGTACCTCACGGTGTAGTGCTGGAAAGCAATTTTCCGCAGCTAATCAAGAAATATACCGAGCTTTTGTGTCAGTGGGCTGTATGCAACGGCGAGATTAAGCCCTGCGGTCACTGCGTACAGTGCCGCAAGGTATCTACAGGCAGTCACCCTGATGTTTATACAGCAAGGCTTTACGGCAAGAGTCAGGTTGTAAATGTTGACGAAATACGAAGCATTTGTGCTGACGCATTTGTAAAGCCAAATGAATCAAATATAAAGGTTTATATTATACCTAATGCAGACAAAATGCAGCCACAGGCACAAAATGCTTTTTTGAAAATACTGGAGGAGCCGCCGCAAAATATTTTATTTATTTTGTGCTGCACCTCCGCACAGCAGCTTTTAGGAACTATACTTTCAAGAACCGCTGTGTACAGCTTAAATCAAAGCAATGCCGATGAAAATCTTAGCAAAAGCAGCGAGGTTGCCGGCGAAATAGCCGTTTCTCTTTGTAAAACAACAAGCTATGAGCTTTTAAGGGCAACGGGCAGGCTGACCGACAGAGCCTTTGCAAAGGAAACCATAGACCGATTAATTATCATTGTAAACGAGGCAATAGTAGCAAAGCTGACAGAAGCCCGCTGCAGTGCTGAGGCTGAGGTGCTAAGGAATAATATAGCCACCGTGAACTTGATTAAAATTATAGACACGCTTAACCTTGCTAAAGCAAGGCTTAACAGCAACATTAATATGAACCTGTTTATGTCGTGGCTTTGTGCTGAATTAAGGAGGCAAAAATGACAGAGGTAATAGGAGTAAGATTTAAAGATGTGGGTAAAATATACTATTTTGACCCTAACTCGGTACCGCTAAAAATAGGCGACTATGTAATAGTAGAAACTGCCAGAGGCGTAGAATGCGGACAGGTTGCAATGGCTAATAAGCAGCTTGAGGACACGGAAATTCTTTTTCCGTTAAAAAAGATGATAAGGAAAGCAACCGAAAAAGACCTTGAGTGCTTGAAGCAAAACAAAGAAAAGGAAAAAAAGGCGTTTAAAATCTGCGAAGAGAAAATTCTTCAACACAACCTGGATATGAAGCTGGTTGATGTAGAATACACCCTGGACAATAACAAAATACTGTTTTATTTTACAGCGGACGGCAGAGTGGATTTTCGTGCATTGGTAAAGGATTTGGCGTCTGTTTTCCGCACAAGAATAGAGCTTAGACAAATCGGTGTGCGTGATGAGGCTAAAATGCTGGGCGGCATAGGCGTTTGCGGCAGACCGTTTTGCTGTTCGTCATTTTTAGGTGAATTTCAGCCTGTATCAATAAAAATGGCGAAGGAGCAAGGGCTTTCGCTAAGTCCCGTAAAAATTTCGGGAACCTGCGGCAGATTGATGTGCTGCTTAAAGTACGAACAGGACGCATATTCAGACCTGCTTAGAAAAACTCCGAAGGTTGGTGCCATTGTAAACACTCCGGACGGTAAAGGAACAGTTGTAGAGCAAAATCTTATTACAGGTGTGCTTAAGGTAAGCCTGGACAAATCTGAAAATGCCGCTCCGTCAACCTATACGGTTAAGCAGGTTAAAATTATTAAGGACGCACAAATTCGTCTTGACAAGGATGAAATTGAACAGCTGAAGGGACTGGAGGAATAACGGCTCGCTTCGGTACAATATGACCTCCTTTTTGATATTTGCAGTATATTTCATTAAAAAACAGCATACTATGGAAATTTTGCCAATATAAATATTACAAAATCTTTAATTTTTATAATATGTGTTGATTTTTTTGAAAGTAGTGTTAAAATATAACCATAAAATATTTTGAGGGAGGTGTATCTTTAATGGCATACAAGATTAGTGAGGATTGCATTTCTTGCGGTGCTTGTGCCGCTGAATGTCCTGCAGGTGCTATTTCCGAGGGTGACGGTAAGTACGAGATTGACGCAGATGTATGTGTAAGCTGCGGTGCTTGTGCCGGTGTCTGTCCTGTTGGTGCTCCTAACGAGGAATAATTAATGTACATAGCTACATTACGGGTGCAGTTGGTGTAATACCCCTCTGCACCCGCTTGTTTTATATGATTTTATATAGCCGCAGTATTATTTAAATAATTCATAACTCAATATTTATTATAAATCAAAGGGCAGGAAAGCTTATGAAAAAAAAGATATTAGCAGCCTTATTAGCACTTTGCATATGCACGGTATTTTTGGCAGGCTGCTCCGAAGAAAAAAAAGATATAGCCTCGGAGGAAAAATATGTTGTAAGCGATAGTATAATTTCCGAAGAGAAGCAAAGAAGTATAGAACATCTTATAGAGATTTGGGCATTTGCATACAAGACTCACGACCTGTTAAATTATAATGACAGCGTTGCGGAGGCTTTGGAATTTGGCGACAATTCAGATGGGAAAAACAGCAGAACTAATAATTATTTTGAAACTGTTACAGACTGTCAAATTATTAATATTGATTTTTCGGAGGCTAGTGCTATAGAAGAAAACAAATTTTCGGTGCCTGTAAAATACACTATAAGCTTCAATGATAAATTTAAGGAGGATAGTCAGCTGAAGCAGGGTAAAAATACTGTGAACGCAGTTTTTACCATAGCTGAAAACTCCGGAAATGATTTTTATATAAGCGACATAAATTAGTCTAAGTGCTGCCCTTTGGCAGCGAAGCTACCTGTAAATATTTATATAATTTTTCAGCAGTCTACAGGGCATATATGTGCTTGTACACTGCTGATTTGTTTTTTAACACTTCAAAATAAAATGCTTACGGCGGCAGAAAAAATTGTAAAACAGCTTTGCGGTTTTTAGGACTATTGTGCAAGGATTCAGTACAATTGTGCTTGATGTTTTTTGAAAAAGTCTTAAACTAATACTGAACGCCTTTATAAAGCGGCAGAAAGTTTTCAGCGATTTATACTGAATACCTTTGCGGCTTTTAAGCGTACACAGTTATAATTTATCGGCTGCCGTTTAAACGGCATAAGTATAACCATAGTAATTCTTATATTAAGAGGGATCGGATATGAAAAAGCTAAATCTATTCAGCTTGGCTTGGCCAATATTTATTGAAACAGCACTTTTTATGCTGCTGGGCTTTATTGATGTTTTTGTCTTGAGCAAATATGACGATCTGGCGGCATCTGCCGTAAACACCGCCAATCAGGTTGTATCCATTGTCACTATTGTTTTTACCGTTATTTCAGGTGCAAGTGCCGTGCTTATTTCTCAAAATTTAGGTGCAAAAAACAACAAGCACGCCTCAAGAATTGCGGCACTGTCTATAACCTTCAGCGTGCTTTGCGGCTTGGTTGTAAGCATCCTGCTGTTATTTTTTAACAGACCTATTTTGGTATTTATAGGTGCCGAGGGCAAAATACTTGAATTTGCAAGTCAATATTTGCTTATTGTAGGCGGTTTTCTGTTTTTGCAGGCATATTTGAATGCACTGTCTGTTATAATCAGAAACCACGGTATGACGCAGGTGTCTATGTATGTCACCGTAGTTATGAATATTATGAATACGGTGCTTGATATTTTCTTTGTACTGGGGCTGTGCGGCTTTCCTAAGCTTGGCGTTTTGGGAGTAGCTATTGCAACCACCTTTAGCCGTATAGTTGGTGCTGTAATACTTACGGTTGTTGTATTTAAAAAGGTTGAAAAGCCGTCAATGTTTAAGCTGTTAAGGCCCTTTCCAAAGGGTGACATTAAAAATATGATGAAAATCGGTATTCCGTCTGCTTTGGAGTCCTTTTTATACAACCTGTCGCAGCTGGTAGTTACAGGTATAGTCTTGACCTGCCTAAGCGACAAAGATCTGGTAGCAAAAACATATGTGCAAAATATAACTATGTTTTTCTATATATTTTCAGTTTCAATAGGTCAGGCGTCGCAAATACTTATAGGCCATTTAGTAGGTGCCAACAAGCAGGACGAAGCGTACAAGCAGGGCTTTAGAGGCTACAGAAATGCTCTTATAATTACTATGGCTCTGTCTGTAGTGGGAATAATATTCAGAAGTCAGCTAATAGGACTTTTCACCGCCGACCCTACCGTAATAGAGCTTGGCTCGAATATAATAATAATGAACATTATTTTGGAGCTTGGCAGAACGACCAATTTGGTAATTATATCCTGTCTGCGTGGTTCGGGAGATGTTATATTCCCTACCGCCTGTGCAATATTCTCTATGTGGGTTATCAGTGCATTAGGCTCGTATATATTTGCGGTGGTATTTAATATGGGAATTTACGGCTTGTGGGTAGCCTTTGCGGCTGACGAATGCTTCCGTGGTCTGCTTATGCTAATCCGTTGGAAAAGCGGAAAGTGGCGTACCAAACGGTTTGCCTCCACTGATGAAACAATCTCCGCAGCTTAAAACACAACCATATATACAAAAGGCAACAGACTGTTGGTTATGCCAACTGCCTGCTGCCTTTATTTTTTCCGTTCTGTTTTTCTATGGGTGCATAAAACACACTTTTTGTATTAAAAAATTAATAGCTTAAAATTAATTGCTTTCCTTTTCCAGCTCAGCTCGGTTTATAGCGTTTAGCACGCCGAACAGTGAGCTGCGGTAAATATTGCTTGAAATACCTACACCGAATATGCTCTTTCCGTCAGGCGTCATAAGCTGAATATAAGAAACAGCCTTTGAGTCTGAGCCTGTGGAAATTGCGTGCTGCTCGTAGTTAATAAACTTGTAGTCACATACGCCTACGCTTGCCAAGGCTCTAAAGAAAGCGTCAATAGGGCCGTTGCCCTCGCCGCAAATATTAACATCAGTCTTTTCGTCGCCATCTGTGCGAAGCAAGCCTGTAACTCTTATTTTATCGTCGCCGATTTCAGTTACGGTTGGGTGTCCTACAATTTCGTACTTCCTTTTGGTGTTTATATAGTTTTCTTCAAAAATCTCCATTAGCTCGCCGGGAACAAGCTCTCTGCCCAGCTCGTCACATTTTTTCTGTACCAGCTTACTGAATTCAGGGTGCATCTGCTTAGGCAGCTTATAGCCATAGTTGTTAGCCATAACAAATGCCGCTCCGCCCTTGCCGGACTGGGAATTAATACGGATAATCGGCTCATACTGTCTGCCGACATCGGCAGGATCTATAGGCAAATACGGAATTTCCCAGTAATCCGAGCCGGACTCCTTCATATATTCCATTCCCTTGTTAATAGCGTCCTGATGAGAGCCTGAGAAGGCTGTAAATACAAGCTCGCCGATATACGGTGTACGCTCATGTATTTTCATATTTGTACAGCGTTCATAAATTTCTTTATATTTTGGAAGATTACTGAAATCAAGCTTAGGGTCAACACCCTGTGTAAACATATTTAAGCCTACTGTAACAATATCCAAATTGCCTGTACGCTCGCCGTTGCCAAACAACGTGCCCTCTACCCTTTCGGCACCTGCCAAAAGTGCAAGCTCTGCAGCCGCAACGCCGCAGCCACGGTCATTATGCGGATGCACGCTTATAATAGCTGCCTCTCTGTTTGGTAAATGCTTTATAAAGTACTCCACCTGATCTGCGTATGTATTTGGTGTACACATTTCCACAGTGTTTGGCAGATTTAGAATAACAGGATTTTCCTTTGAAGCACCCAGCTCCTGCATTACCCTTGAGCATATTTCTACAGAAAAATCAACCTCTGTTCCGCTAAAGCTTTCGGGTGAATACTCAAACCTAATATTGGTGTCGCCTGTGTAAGCGTCTGTAAGCTCCTTTATCAGCCTTGCTCCCTTTACGGCAATATCCGTAATACCGGCCTTATCCTTTTTAAACACAACCTTTCTCTGCAGCGTTGAGGTGGAATTGTAAAAATGAACAATTACATTTTTTGCCCCCTCAATAGCCTCAAAGGTTTTTCTTATAAGATGCTCTCTGGCTTGAACCAAAACCTGTATAGCAACATCGTCGGGAATATAGTTGCCCTCAATAAGCTCTCGGCAAATTTCATACTCTGTTTCCGACGCAGACGGAAAGCCTATTTCAATTTCTTTAAATCCCATATCGCACAGGGCCTTAAAGAACTCCAGCTTTTCCTGCAAATTCATAGGGTCAATAAGTGCCTGATTTCCGTCACGCAGGTCTACACTGCACCATATAGGTGCTTTGTCTATAACATTATCAGGCCATTGTCTGTTTTTTAGGTTTATCTGCTTAAAGGGTTTATATTTTTTATAAGACTGATTCATAACCTATTTCCTCCTTAATCACAAAAAGCCCCTTTTCCCCTGCACAAGCAAAGAAAAAGGGACGATATTACACAAAGCGTTACCGTGGTACCACCCAAATTTAAGCAATAAATTGCTCCTTAGTAAGCCTCTGACAAGGCTCTGACCTCTAACGCAGTCTTGCGTACTGCCCTACATTTCGGACAGTCAACTCCGGGATGAGCTATACACACAGGCATAAACATTGGCTCGCACCATACGCCAACTCTCTGCAGCTTAAAGCACTGTGTCTTATTCCCTTCACAGCTTTTCAAATATTTGTACTGTTAATAATAATTATATTCAGCTGTAGATTTTTGTCAAGTGTTTTTGCCTGCTTATATTAACAAAAACTCACTGAAGGCTGTTTTTCTTTGTTTCATAGATAAACACAACATTTTCTACTGTAGTGCTCCACATTCCCGAAACCTCGCCGATACTGTTTAACACCCTGCCAAGCTCTTTTATAGGCATAGCAACATAGGTATCTTCGCTGCATTTGTTTTTTCCCTCAATAACAACATCATCTACCAGCTTGTTTCCGTTTATGTCAACATGGCTGACAACAATTTTAGAGTCGAAATAAACTCTTTGGTTTTTTATCCAAACCTCACCGGCAACAGCGTAGCCGGGGTGATTTGCCGCCGGATCCTGACCGAATATGCCGTCGCTGAACATAACCTGTGCTTCGTCTATGTCTACCTCGTCAAAGCTCCACCAGCCGTTGTCGCTTTCGCAGTTCATAAGTGCACCCGGCCATTGCTCTGACAGCGGTCTTGCAGAGCCGCCTCTGTCGTCATAAATATAAATATGCGGTGCAAGCCAGTTGTTATGATTGAAATAATGCACCTTGAGAGGCTTAGCCGGCACAAGCTTGTCAATATAGGTTATTGTAGTGTCGCCGTTAATCGTACCAATAGATTTAGGAAGTCTGTCGGTATCAAGCTCATAGCCCTGTACCGCCTCCGGTTTAACAGCATACTTGTCGCCTTTTTTTACCTTCTTTATTACAGGAGCTGTTACAGGTGTGCCGTCGTCTGTTATTTGTCGTCTTTCCAAAATAAAGTTCTCACGGGCATCCTTTTGATAGAAGTACTTTACCTCTATATCCTTATCGCCCACTATACCGCAAGACTCACCCTCCGAGTCTACCAGCGTATAGTCAAACAATATACCCTTGCACGGGTAGGTTCTATAGGTTGTACCCTTAATATAATGAGATGCAACCGACCTTACAACCTCGCCGGTGTCCTTGTCAATATGTTTTATGGTAACAGTGCTGTAGTGCCTTTCCTTTACCTTTAATCTGTCAAAGGTTGCGTCGTCAACAAGCACCAACGCACTTCGTGGCGGAACATTAATTGTACTGCCGCTTATAGTGCCCAGCCTTTCAATACCTGCCCTGTCACTGTTTACTACCACCGCCCATCTTGAAGGTACACTGCCGCCGTTTACCTTCAAATCTAGTGCCTTTGGGCTGGCACTGTTATTAACAAGCACAGCGGCAATTCCCCATTCATTTTCAGCGTTAGCCGTAGTGTTTTGAATAGTATAACCAATAGCACTGCCATTCTCTACAAAGTAGGTAGTTTTAATTGAATCATCGTTACCCTCTCTAAACGGAGTATATGCCGAACGCAAAGCCATTAAGCCCTTATAATACTGAACAAGGTTATTATAATGCATTACCCGTGTCCAATCTATTTTATTTACAGTATCGGCAGATTTATAGCTGTTGTGGTCACCGTACTTTGTTCTGGCAAATTCCTCACCGGCCAGATAGAACGGCACTCCCTGTGATGTAAGAACGATAACAGCCGACAGCTTGTTTTGTGCCAGCAAAATAGAGTTATGGCCGTTAAAATCGTTGCTGCCGTTGGATTTCAGGATTTTGTCCCACAGTGTTAAATTATCGTGGGCAGAGTCATATGTTATACACTGTGCCGGCTCCCTTGACCATCTGCCAAAGGTGTCGCAGGCTCCGCCCATCATACCGGACTTAATCTGATTATTTACATTTGTTGCACCCTGTATATATCCTATTGATTCATCGTCGGAGCTGCCTTTCAGGGCATTTCTTATTTTGTCGCTGAACATTCCTACCCTAGGATCAAGTTTAAAAGAATTTTGTGATGTACAGGCATATTCACCGTTTATGCCGTTGCCCATCCAGTCAGCCATCCAAGGCTCGCCGTACATTAAAATTCTGGAATCAATTTGGTCAAGAGCTTCTCGGATTTTATTCATTGTAATAACATCATGACAGCCCATTAAATCAAAACGGAAGCCGTCAATATGATACTCGTTTGCCCAGTAGGTTACAGAATCGATCATATATTTTCTGAACATTGCCTTATCGGAGGCTGTTACATTGCCACAGCCGCTTCCGTTAAAATACTGATACTGCGAATACATTCTGAAATAATATCCCGGAACAGTTTTTTCAAAACAGCTGTCGCCTGCCGAATATACATGGTTATAAACCACATCCATAATAACGCCAATGCCCCTGTCGTGCAGTGCCTGAACCATTTGCTTAAATTCGTTAATTCGCACCTCGCCCATTGCCGCATTGGTAGCGTATGAGCCCTCCGGCACATTGAAATTAACAGGATCGTAGCCCCAGTTATACTGGGTTGTGTGCATAGCCTCGTTTACAGAGCCAAAATCAAATACAGGGTTAAGGTGAACATAGTTGACGCCCTGCTCAACCAAATATTCCACACAGGTAGAAAAGTTTTTTGTTCTGTTTACTCTTGTGCCACGCTGTGTAAATGCCAAATATTTGCCTCGTCCCTCTGAATTTACTCCCGAGGTACGGCTAATAGAGAAGTCACGCACATGAATTTCCCAAATAACTGCGTTTGTAGGCTTTTCAACAAGAATATGCTTGTCGTCCTCCCAGCCGACAGGGTTGGTAGACTTTAAGTCAACCACCATAGAACGGCTTCCGTTTACACCTACCGCAAAGGAGTAAACATCCTGTGTTTCTCTTGCCTCACCGTTTACCATTACAGTGTAGGTATAGTAAACGCCCTTAAGGTCACTTGAAACAGCCACGCTCCACACACCGTTTTCTTCGTTTTTACGCATTTGTGTTGTTAAAATTTTACCGGCACCCTGCTCAACATCAGAGCCGGTTTTGTACAAATTAAGCGAAACCATATTTGCACTTGGTGCCCACACCTTAAACACAGTTTGCTTTGGCGTATAACTAGCACCCAGGTCGTTACCGTCATAAAGAGGGTAAATTTCCTTTGCGTTATAGTATGTGCCTATAGTTTCGTAGCTTTCCTGAAGTGTCTTATGTTTCTCTCCATCTATTATTTCAACTGACATATATTTGAGATTAACAGGTAATCTCTCCCCCACTTTCCTTACTTAATGTAATATTCCCCTGGAAAACAGCAAAAATCCTACAGCATACAGTGAATATTGCTTGGATTAATAGCCATTGATGTGTTTTATTATCATATACGCTGTCACAATCAAAAGTGTGCATATGAAAAACATACAGATGCAAAGCACCTGAAATATCTGCCTGTGCCGTTATTTGCACAAATGATACGGCTGCACAGTCATAAAGACGCAGCACCGCCTGCAACAGATATTATTGCCAATACCTCAATTTATACCAATACCAAAAATATCCTACTCTATGCCGTAGGGATTCATTATATACCTTATTTAGATTTAATAAACAGCTTCTCTGCCAAGCTGAAAATTTTAAGACGAATAAACTCTGCTATACTGCACCCTGCAAACACACCAACTACAGCAAGTATAGCCAGCGGAATGTACACTAAGGTATCATACAGGTGTTTATTGCTAAAGTCTATTATACCCCACAGCCAGTCACGCACATAAGGGTTTTCGTGAATTGCATATACGCCTAAGGTTGTGCCTGCTATGGCGTTTACTGCCCTTGAGCTGAAGGTTAAATCTCTGAAGAACAGTATAAGCATTGCTCCCTCTGCCAATACAAGAGGATTGTTAAACATACCAAAAACATTTTTATACTGTGGGAATATGCAGTAAAGACCAAAGTCTACAACACACAGACCGAAAAATACAGCCAAATAAGTAAACCTTACAGACCTTCTCTCTTGATTTCTTCCCACAAACAGTCTTAGATAGCCGCCAATTATATACATAAGCAAAAAACCACCCAGGCTTTTTCCGTAGTATGGATCTATAATCTTTTTTACACTGAATATTTTATTAAGACCGTCTATATTTGCAATAGTCGCCCACAGGCTCATTACAACAAAAACAATACCCATAAAATACAAATATTGCTTTTTGGTAAGCGAAGCAAGCATTTTGTTTATAAAAGGACTCAGCAGCAAAATTATTAAGTAATTATCAAAAAAATACCATGTCTTTGAGAAGAACGGCGTTACTGCACTTACAACATTCCCGGGTGTAATTAACTGTGGGTTTGCAATAAAGAAAATAATGCTGATTACTACCGAATAGAAGAACATAGCCCCATAAAGATTTGCCCCTCGTTTAATAGTCCTTTTAATGTCAAATTGGGAGGTTATCATAAAGTAACCGCTTATCATCACGAATACATCAACGGGTGCTCTGCACATAGACCATACAAATGTTACAAATGTACCGTCTATAGTTCCGGCAGAAGAAGCCCCTGCATGAAGATGACCGTACTGATACAAATGCAAGAACACAATTTGCAGCATAACTATAATTCTTAGCAGCTCTATACCGGACTGTCTTTTTGCTTTGTCCATTATTACACCCCCTACACTAGTAGATTATACCATAATATTAACAAATAAACAAATTTAACACCGTAGGAATATTGCACAAATAGTTGTTTGATTTTACTGCAATATATACAATTTTATGTGACTTTTATTGAAAATCGTTACACAAAACCCGACCGACTGTATAACAGTTGGAAAAGCTAGCCCTTAATTTTTTTAGCTAGGGTAAAGCAAAGAAACGCCGCTATATTAACAATAACTATGCTTGCACCTGTTGGTGTTCCGTACAAATATGAAACCGTAATTCCCAAAAAGAAGCACACCACCGACAAAACAGCAGAAACTACAATTACCTTTTTAAAGGTTTTACAAAGCTGCATAGCCGTAAGCGACGGAAAAATAATAAGACTGGAAATAAGCAGTGTACCCATTATTCTCATACCAAGCACTACGGTAAGTGCCGTAAGTATAGCTATAATTACATTGTAAAAGTCGGCGTTTGTGCCTGTAGCCTTTGAAAAGCTTTCATCAAAGGTCACTGCAAAAATTCTGTGGTAGAATACCACAAACAGCAATATTACCACAGCCGACAGGCATACACTTAAAACAGCGTCGAAGTCAGAGGTAGCTATAATACTGCCAAACAGGTAGCTGTTTATGTCGGTGTTCATACCGTTTTGCATTGTTGCCACAGTAACGCCGATAGCCAAGGCACTGCTGGAAATTAAGGCTATAGCTGAATCGCCTTTAATTTTGCTGCTTTCGCTAAGCCTTAACAGCAAAAATGCGGCAACAACCACTACAGGAATGGCTACCGGCAAAGGTGCCCAGTTAAAAGCAGAGGCTATAGCAAGTGCACCAAAGCCTACATGAGAAAGTCCGTCGCCTATCATTGAATATCGCTTTAATACAAGGCTTACACCTAAAAGTGCGGCACACAGGGCTACGGGTATGCCTACTACAAGTGCACGAAGCATAAAGCTGTAGCTGAACATTGAAAGTACATCCATTATTTACTTCCTCCCCAACCGCTGTTTTTGCTGACCTCATCATAAAGATGCAGGTGCTTTTGCTTGTGCTTTTCACAGGCGTCACAGTGACAGTTATGATACAAAAATCTGCTGCCAAGCTCGCTGTGCTCGTACTCCTCCTTTGTACCGAAAAACATATCTCCGTTTACGCACATATGCAAAATATGCGTTGCATACTGCACAGCGCTTATAATATCGTGTGACACCATTATAACCGTAATTTTATCCTTTTCATTAAGCTCTTTTATAATTGAGTACATATGTGCCATAGCTACAGGGTCAAGTCCCGCAACAGGCTCGTCAAGCAAAATAAGCTTGCCGGTAGCACACAACGCCCTTGCCAGCAGTACACGCTGCTGCTGACCTCCTGAAAGCTCCTTGTAGCATCTTTTCTTTAGCTGTGATATTCCCAGCTTTTCCAAAGTTTCCTGAGCTATTCTTTTATCCTCTTTATTGTAGAAGCCTGCCAGTCTTTTTTTATTTAATCGTCCCGAAAGCACTACCTCCCACACAGAAGCGGGAAAATCCTTTTGTGCCCCCGTTTGCTGCGGCAAATAGCCTATTTCCTTTTGCCTTAAGCCCTCGTCAAATATAAATCTGCCGTAGGACGGCGTGTGCAGTCCCAAAATTCCCTTCATAAGGGTGCTTTTGCCGGAGCCGTTTTCTCCAACAATACACAAATAGTCGCCGGCATTTATTTTAAAGCTAAGATCTCTGAAAACTACATTTCCGTCATAGCTCATTGAAACATTATCGCAAGTTAAAATTGCCAATATTGTCACTAATCCTTCCAAAATATATTTACACAAGCACCTGCAAGGCTTTTGCCGCACCTAAGCAGAGCCTGTAAGATTACTCTTGCTTGTATTATAGACCATTTCCCGTAAATATGCAAATCGGCTGTGCTTAACAATGTAAGCACAGCCGAAACTGTTTTTTATTCAGAAATTCTGTTTTAAAAAATTACTTTCTGCTCTTGCCCTTTTTCTTTGGACTTGCAAGCTTGTGGTTCTGCCAAATTACCCACAATGGACCGGCAATACAAACTGAAGAATAACAGCCGGAAATAACACCCATCATCATCGGCAGAGCAAATGATACAACGGACTGAATGTTAAATACCAAAGCAAATACCAATACCGACACAATAGCAGCTAATGTTGTAAGCGATGTACATATTGTTCTGCGAAGCACCTGTGTGGCACTCTTGTTAAACAGAGCAGCATATTCAATCTTTTTGCCGCCCATTAGCTTTCTGTTTTCACGAACACGGTCGTAAATAACAATAGTATCGTTTAGAGAGTAACCTAAAATCATAAGCGTTACGGCAATGAAGTTACTGTCTATAGGCATTCTTAAGATTATAAATGTAAAGTAAATCATCAGAACATCGTGGAACAATGCTACCAATGCCATTACACCGGCAGACAAACCGCCAATCTTTTTAAATCTGAATGCAACATAAATAACCATAAGCACACAAGCTATTGCTACAGCTGTAATACACTTTAGGAAGAACTTCCAGCCCATTGACGATTCAACAGACTGAGAGTCTACCATTTTAAAGTTATTATCAGGGTAGGCGCTTTGCAGCTCTGTTGTAAGGTTATTCATTATGTCAGGTGTAATTGTCTTTTTACCTGAGAACTGTACAGCAAGCAGGTAGCCGTTTTGCAGCTGGTTATCGTCGTCGCCTACAGTAATATTTTCACTAATGTTAAATGATACAGTGTCGGCAGTTTCCTTTTGAATTAGGTCTTTCATTGCGTCTGTATCAATATCGCCGGTATAGTTGTACTGAATAATAGTACCGCCTGTAAACTGAATGTCAAGGGTAACGCCGAAAATACAGTTACAGATAATACCTATAATAAAAATTGCTATTGAGATGCTGAAGAATATCTTCGAGGTTCCTGTAAAGTTTAGTACCTTTTTCATTATTTACCTGCACCTCCAAACAACCATTTTTTACGGAACAGCTTAATGCCGGATGCAGATTTAATCATAAGTCTTGATGCACCTACACCCATTACAAAGTTAGCTATTACACCAACCAACAGTGTGTAACCAAATGAGTAAATTGTACCTGTTGTTGACGGTCCGAAAATACCTGAAAGAATATTTACAGGACCAAATACAAGCATCAAAATTATTGATACTATAATTACTGTAATGTTACCGTCAAAGATAGCCCAGAACGAACCCTTTGTACCTGCAATAACAGCACCATCAATAGTTTTGCCTGCTCTGATCTCCTCACGAATACGCTCTGCTGTAATAATGTTTGCATCGGCACCCATACCGATAGAAAGTATCATACCGGCAATACCAGGCAGCGTCATTGTGAAACTTGGTATTACAGTAAAGAAGCCCGATACCGCTACTACTGAAAGCGACAGCTGACCAAGCAGTGTAATTACCGCAATAAAGCCAGGCAGTCTGTACATAACAATCAGGAATATTGCCATAAATATTAGGGCAACAACAGCGGCATATGCCATAGCTACCAGTGCAGACTCACCAAGTGTAGGGCTTACACTACCAAAGCTTGTTGTTTCAAGCTTAAACGGCAAAGCACCTGCGTTAATCTTTGTAGCAAGATCCTGTGCCTCTTCTGCACTTTTCATACCGTTAATAACAGCCTCTCCGTTTGTAACTTTTGCCGATACTGTAGGTGCAGTAAGCATTTCATCGTCCAGCCAAATGGAAACAATCTGGTTAAGGTATTTTGTAGTAATATCCTGGAACACAGAAGCGTCCTTCAGCTTTAGCTGTACAACATATTCTGTACCGTCAAGACCTGCCTGAGCAGATTCTACATTACTGCCGTCCATCAAAACAGTTGCTGTATTGCCCTTAGGTGTTTTGTAAACTGTTTCGCCCTCTGCATTAATATCGGTAGATGTGTACTCTTTGCCGGGTCTGAATGTTAATTCTGCAGTAGCAGAAATTTCTTCAATAGCAGACTTAGCGTCAAACTCTGTTTCATCCTCTTTCCAAGGGAATCTAACAATAATTCTGTTGCTTGAAGGGTCAGCATACAGCTCGTAATCTGTAATGTTGCTTGAAACAAGTCTTGTTTCAATAATAGCCTTAGCGGCCTCAATTTCTTCATCAGTTGCGTCTACGCCGTCGGCAGGCTTAAATGTAGCCTCAACGCCGCCCCTGATGTCTATTCCCCATCTAATGTCACCAATACCCTTGATAACTGTTGTATCTATGTCGCCGTATTGGGTATGTAAACCAAATGTGGCAAAATAGCTCAACACAAGTATTAGGATGGCAAGGATGAAAAATACCGGTTTTGCAACTCTTTTCACTCGTATTACCTCCATAAAGGAATTTTAAATTTTCACTGTACAAAATATTTAGGAATGATAAAGCTCCCTATACTACCTTAAATACAGCCATAACACATTAATTATATATTTTTCGCCTTAAAAAGTCAATTAAAAGTAACTTTTTTGTTAATATTACAAAACGCTGCTGTTTAATTTGTGCAATATACCACTACAGCCTGTAAAGTTCTTGCCAAGGAATTAATTTTTTGCAGAAAATCCCCTTGCCGAATTGATATGCACTCTCCTTTCTGTTTTATACGGTAAAGAGGTTATATCATATGCGGTAAGGGGGCATTAGTTTTACAAAGTAACTTTCATCTGCTGCAAGGCAAAAATCACTTTAGCTTATCCTTATTAACCTGCTTTTGGTATTCAAAAATCTCCTTGTAAATTCTCTCGCAGTTATTGTGGTCATCAAACTCGTAGAAATCCTCAACTCTTGCTACATACTTCGGCTTCATTTTACAGCCGTTTTCCATATATTCACACAGCAAATCCACAAGCTGATCACTTTCGGTACAAATTTCACCAAAGCCCATAGTGTCATAGAAGAAGCCGCCGTCTTCGTAGTGTGCAGGCAGCTGCGACGGGTGGAAGTAAACCAAAGGCTTTTTCATATAAGCAAAGTCAAACTGCACGCCGGAATAGTCCGTAACCATTAGGCTGGACTCCTGAAAAGCTGTTTCGTAGTTAAAGTCGCCTACCGACGATACTACCTCAACATACGGGTCAGGTGTAAAGTCATTTACCTGTGAGCTTAATATAGGGTGCAGCACATACTTGATTTTGTAGCCTGTTCGCTTGGCCGTTTCTATAAGCTTCTGATTATTAATAAGGTCATTGTAAATCTTATAATAGGTTGTGTGCTTAAATTCAGGATTATAGGCACGCTGCTCGCCCTCGCTTGTGGTTACAGGCATAGCATTGTACATACGCCAGGTAGGTGAAAGCAGTATCTGCTTTTTATCGTGATTAATTAAGCCGTCATATCTGCCTATACCTGTCATTTTTAAAATATTAAAGTTCTGGTAGTTGTAGGCATGGTTGCTAAGATTTTTGTACTCATATTTAGACGCCAAAAAATACATCTGGGTATTATCCACAATTCGCTGCTGTGCCATGGCACACTTTTGCACCGACAGGCCATGCTGTAAGCACATTGACGGGAAGTTGCACAGTCCCCTTATAAATCTGGAGCGATCCATACTGTAGCCGTTAAACGGAAATACATTTGAGTTTGTAATAAGTGCAATATCGGTATTCAAGAAAAGCATTTTATGCTTAAAGGAATGGTTTTTAACCGGCTTTAAGCCGTCCGCCTTTAGCCGCTTATAGTCAGAAGTATTTTTATCTATAATATAATACCTTGAAATGCCGTCGTTTTTATTAGCACAATATCTGTATAAATACTCACAGCTGTCGCCGCCCTTGTACAGCTTATCGTACATCAGCCAAATTTTCTTATTTTTAAAGAACGGTCTTGTAAGCCAATATTGTATTCTTGTAATAAAGCTTCGCTTACTCTCTGCAAAAACACCCGGCAAAAACCTTAATTCCCTTTTAATCGTATCAAAAGCCGAGGCATGCTGTATGGTTATAGTTCTTACATTATCAACATACGCCACATATTTATTAAACCTCCAGTAGGAGTTTGCAGGCTTAATGGTAAATTTAGACCAGTGGTGCAGGAATGACAGCTTTAACGGAATAACTGTGTATCTGTATCTTGCAAAGAATGAAACTGTTTGGCGTTTATTGTTCGGGTCCAGAGGAAGCTCCAGGTGGAATGTAAACTTCTTGTAAGCACTTATGCCAAAGTATTTTGTAAGTGAGTAACGGTCGGTGTCTGTAAGGGAATACTGCTGGTCGTTAAACTGAACATACAGGTCTATATCATCCAGGCTGAACACACGCCTGAACGAACCGTCTATAACCAGCTTGCCGTCACGGTAGTCCATTACATGAATGCCTACCCTTTGGTCGGTAAGTCTTGAAACAAACACCCTGTCACAGGTAAGGTAAACCTCCCTTTTGCCCTCCACATTAACAAGGGGCATTTCGTTAAAAACGCAGTTATACTTAAGCATATAGAACATTTCCGCAGCCTCTTCACTGTAGCCCAGGGACTTGTACTTGTTTCTGTTAAGAACATAGCTGTTGTCAACATACTGCAGGCACCTGCGGGCTGCTTCAAAAAACTCAGCCAGCTCCTCGTTGCTCATATTGCGTTTGTTGCGATTGTTCATATTTGCAAGAAACTTTGTTGATATATTAAATATTGTATAAAACTGAATAAACTCCGGAACAATTCCCTGCTTTTCTCTGCTGTCTAAAATTAACGGCATCAAAAAGCTTTCGAGGGATTCTTTATACCAATCTTTATAATTTGACGGTATATAATACAAGAAGTCATCGCTGACCGGCATAAAGTAATCATATTCAATGTCGCTTGCATATACATATTCAGGGTAATCCAACTGAATTCTAAGTGAAAAATCATCTGCACTTTCATATTTAAGCTTTCCGTTAAACTTATAGGACTTAAATATTTCTGCCTTGTACAAGGTACCCGTAACCTCAAGATTAATCATATTAGGATCGTCCGCAAGACTTATAACCCTTGTATTGTCAGCCGCTTTATTTAATCTAAATGCCTTTTTCTCCTTAAATATCGGGTTAATACAAAATCTTTTACCGGTAACATATGGCACATTTTCAAACCTGTTAAATGCATCAACAGCCTTTTGAAAAAAATTATCGCTAAACCTGTCACCGCAATGACACACGGTTATATACTGACCGACCGCATTTTCCATAGCTAGGTTACAGGCGTCGGCAAAGCTGTCTATCGCCTTTGTACTAATAACCTTGCATATTGACAGGTTGCCGATAGACGCCCTGCTGTTTGTGCTTTCGGTGGTGTCTATTATCAGCACTTCGACTTTAGTGGAGTCAAAATTTCTTTGCTTACATATTGAAGACAGAGTATCTATTAACTTGTTATTGCTCTCAAGATATGGAACAATAACAGAAACTATTGTACCGCTCATAGTACCTCCAAAAAAATAAATATATCCTTATAAATTATAACACACATAAATGAAATTGCAAATAATTATTTTATTTTGTCCTTTAAACAGTAATTTTTCTATGAATAATCGAAAAAATTTTATGCTTGGCTATGTATATTTTAGCTATATGCAATATTACAAAGCCGTTTATGTGCTATAAACAGTTATTTGCCGCACTTGTGTCAAAACAATGAAAATCAAATATTATGTTAATGTCCCAAAGTATAAACATACAAATTCAAGGCAAAAATACTATTGTAATTAATTACAATAAATTTACGGAGTGTGAAAATTGTGAACATTAAACGAGGTGACATTTTTTATGCCGATTTAAGCCCTGTAGTCGGCTCGGAGCAGGGCGGAATAAGACCTGTGCTTATAGTACAGAATGATGTAGGAAATAAATTCAGCCCAACAGTAATAGCCGCAGCTATTACAAGTCAACAGTCAAAGGCAAAGCTGCCTACTCACATACAGCTGGGAGCTCAGCAATGCGGACTAATGAAGGATTCTGTTGTACTGCTTGAGCAAATAAGAACGCTCGACAAAAAACGGCTAAAGGAAAAAATGGGATGTCTTGACACCGGAGCTATGAACGAGGTAAACAAGGCAATAAACATTAGCTTTGGTCTGGCAACACAGCAACACCTTGCACAGGCTACATAACAGCAGCCTGCTGCTATGTAGTACCCTGTACTGCTTTGGCAAGTTCCAAAACCGTTAACTTACACAAAGCAGTAAATTTTGTGAGCAGTATGTGCATAAGCTGCAGTAAAAGCACATCTGTAGGCCTCATATGCCAACCATACAGAGCATAAGCAACAAAAAGTGTAAGACACAAACAGCCAAAAAAGACCGGACAGCCAAAACGGTATGTCCGGTCTTTGTTATATTTCCGAATAGTCTGCCTTAATATATACATCTGTATAAAATCACAGCCGACATCCTTTTGTCTGAGTCATTTTGCAAAGGATACAATATTTCTTGCGGCATTGTACCGAAGCCTTCCGGAGGGAAAGCCACATTCTGCAAGCAGGCCGGCATCGCACTTAAACTCAAGCTTTACAGAGAAAAACTCCCTTTGCCTGTTGTTTGCAATAATGCTGCACAGTTCACTCTTATTGTAAGCCACCAATTTATTCAGCTTGAAATAATTTATATTGTTTTCCTCACACCTTGGGTAAAGGCTTCTGTCATAGATATGGTCTGCGGCTATTTCATCATCACTTAAATTAAAATAGTCATATGAGCCTACACCGTATATTGTATCCCAAGTAACATCAATATGCGCCGTAACTCCGTCTATACGGGTGATGTTCCATGCGTGGGCTTCCCTTGTGCCGTCCTCTTTTATTGCGGTGCCTGTAACTATTATTGAGGCAATATGCATACGGTCACAAATAAGCTTATATCCGTGTGCGAAGCCTTCGCACACACAGCACCCATTAACCAAAGCTCCTACAAGAGAAAAACATTCTCTGCCGTAGGGGGCTTTCGCAATTTTAATATTTTGCTGCATCCAACGGTGTGCTTCAATTTGCTTTGCAAGGCTATTCATATTTGGTTTAATGCACCTTTCCATAAATCGGTCAAGCCTTATTTGTGCCGTTTGCCACATAGCCTCTGCATCCGGTCTTGAATAATCATATTGAAACACAAGTGTAAGTCCAAAGGGATTTTGCAAAACTGCCACCCTTTTTCTGTTAAGATAAAAAAACACCGGATTATCAAATAAAACAGATTTCAATATTTTCTGCATATTGCCAATTGGGGCATGACGAAGAGTCAACGCAGGCTCAAAGCTAAGAAGTGCTTTGCAAATACTTTCGTAAATTTCCCTTTCATTATCTGTAAGGCGGGAATAATAATACCTTGCACCACTGTCGTTCATACTTCACCACTCTTTCAGGAATTTTATGTAAATTCGGCAAACACCCTTCATTTTTAGAAATATTTCAATATCAGCTCTGCGTTGGCTTTGCTTTCATTTCATCCGGTAGCAGCCGAACATAATCTTCAAGCAGGCGGTAAGAGCCGGTTACTAAAATAATAAAAATACCGCAGTTAATAATTGCTATAACAATATTTATAAAGCCCGGCACCGGTGCGTCTTCACCAAAGGACATAAATGCAGTTATAATTGCACCGACGGTAAAAACAGCCATAAAGCACATAGCTATAATCAAATAGTCCTGCTTTAATGTAAAAAGCAGAACAAAATTTGCTGTTGTAGTCAAAATTAATATAACAGACAGGCTCTGATATATTTCCGCCCCTATTTCCTCAAGTATCCACGACACAATTACCGCAAAAGCACTTAATGCAAGACTGCCGCCAATGCCGATAATCCACTGCCACACCGTCCATGAGAAGTCACCCGGCCACAAAAAGAACAAAAAGCCGCTGCACAGTGCCACCACAGCATTGGGCCATATCCATTTTTCTTCCCATTCAACACGGGTAAGCACAATATTTGCAGCTGCCCCTGCCACAATCCAAGCTGAAATTATATGGAATATCAGTCCATAGGCTTCATTGCCAAGCACGGCACGCAGTACAATATTTGCGGCAAGCAAAATCGGCAGTGAAATTGTTATGGTTTGGCATTTTTCGTTGTAAATTTTATTTTCAATTAAAAATGCCAAGCCCACCACGCCTGCCGTAAGGGCAACACCGCTGACTATGCCTATAAACCACTGTTTGCCAATTGTATCCAAATTCACAAATAAAACAGCCAGCGACAAAACCGCAGCAACACCGCACAGTGAAAGTATTCCAATTGCCGCATATTTACCGGCTTTGGTAATTTCTTTCCACTTGTTCTGCCTTTCTGTCCTTTGCCTTTTCTCTTTTGATTTTAAACCTTTTTGGCATTTGTTTGAAGCTTCGGCGGGGTTTACGGAAAGTGCCTCTGCAATTAAGGCTATTGTTTCTTTTGCAATATCCTCCGCCATATCGGTATTATTAATAAGGCGTTTTATTGATTCATTTATATAAAGCTCTGCTCCGTTTTCATCTCTTTTGGCTTTCAGCAGTATTTCAACGGAGCCTGCTTCAAGGGCCATTTTTATTCTGCGTCTTTGTTTTGCATAGAAATCTCCCGGTGCAAGGTCAGAAAGAATTGCATACACACGCCTTTGCTCCAGAAAAATATCCTCACCGTAGGCCTCGGCAATCTGTCCGAGTACATCTGCAATGCTCTTTTTATCTTTCATTGTTAGATTAGCTCCGTTCTTCCCTATAAATAATATCGCCTAAGTCATCGGATTCTTCGCCAAACAGCAGGTACACATAGCCGTCAACGCTGTCTTGAAAGCCCATATCAGCCTCAAGGGGATCATACTGCATAAAAACATCAGGTGCCGGCTCGGCATAATTCCAGTCTGTAGGTACTCCCAGAAGTCTTATGCCGCCGCTGTCTTCAGCTGCCGGTTTAAAGCTCATAAGCCATTCATTTGTAAGATGCTCCGCAAACGGAACATTTTTGTTAAAGTCATCAACTGCAACAGTTGGCTGACCGCTATAATACAGCACCCGTGGTTTAAACGGATAGCCCTTAACATCTAAAAAAACATATAAATACCCTTTATGCGGCAGACGATTTTCTTCATCAAGCATGGCAATATCATCACATTTAATTTGGCAAAGGAACATTTCCGTATCTAAAAAAATACCCTGCCACTCTTTCGGGATTACCGGAGCACCAAAAAATTTGCTTGCACCTATGTCGTAATCACCGTCTGCCTTTGTAACCTTGATTCCTATTGCTTTACTCATTATACTTCATCTCCTTATTTTTGTAATATTTGTCTATTTCTTCCCTAGCTTTTATTCCCTGCAGCTCACGGTCTTCAAACGGCTTCCAGTATGCAAGATATTCCCGTTCATATTCCCGCAGCCGCAAAAGTGCCTGCTCTGTCCGTTGGGTTATCTCCTGCGGTTCGTTCTCAAAATCCGTCTCAAAGCCGTCAGCATACTCATCAAACCTTTCTAGCCAATAGCTTGCCAGGATTTCATCGTAAATGCAACTAAAATTAACAAGGTGGAGTGCATCGGGGTCAAACACCAGGTCACCGCTGTCGCTGTACCTGAGAACGCTATCATCCCTCATACGATTGTTGGCAATAGCTTCAAGCTGAAATTGAATTTGGTCATCCTCTGCATAAATATCATTATAAAATATGCAGCCCAAGGAAACCATAGCCTTGCCAACACCTGCCTTTGCCGCCGCTGTCATATATTTAAGCCCCTCCAAAGGACTTCTGCCGTGGTAGTCCTCTACCCCTTCGCTTCCAAAAATACAGAGAGTAGCCAAACCGTAAAGGGCGTTTTTTTCTCCCGCCTCAACAGCTGTTTTATAGTATTCTTCCGCCTTTTTGTACTTTCTAAGGCGATTGCCTTCACTATCAAAGTAAGGATCATCGGTAACAAAAATCGGTGGCTGATATTGATATAACCAGCCCAGCATATACCATGCCGGTGTATAACCCATTTCGGCCGCCTTTGTGAGGTCGCTCACTATGCTTTTCACAGATATTCTTCTGTCGGCGGTTGCATTGCAAATTGCCCTTAGGGCAAGCTTCTCCGCTTCGTCCTTAGGCTCTTTTTTCGGGTCGAAGTCAAGAGGCAGCTTTTCATAAAACCAATCGCTGTAAAAAAGTCTCATAGGGCTGTAAAAAAGGCTCATACAAACACCCCCTTCGTTACAAACAGCTTAACAGCTCGGCATACACCTTTTCGGCGTCCTTTAAAACCCGCACCAGTCTTTTATATTTTTGCTCCGACCACATATATGTATCAATATAGGGGTCGGATGTATTCTGAATATGCCCTGTTTTGCTGATTTCATCGAGTGCCTGACGAATACGCATAAGTCCGTCCTTAATGTCATCGGTATAAAACAAAAAGCCGATTTCATCATCTATCTGCTCTTTTTCAAGCATTAATTCTTCTTTTCTGCTCATTTTAATTTCTCCTTACAGTCAGTATTAAAAAATGTCTCCAAATCTACCCGAAAGCTCTCTTTGCAATCGTTGCACAGCCACATTTCGGGTGCAATGTCTATCATAACATCGTAGCCGTATTTTAAAACCGCACCTGCACCGTCCATACAGGTAACATTACCGCTGCCGCATTTAGGGCATTTAATAGCTTTATTTTCACACACTGTTTTCACCTCCGGCTGCCAATATGAAAATAATGTGTTTACTTCTACACAAGAATTGCACTTATACAAGTACATTCATATGTATCATAGGCTATGTCCTTTCCCATTAATTTAAAGGTCTGGTCATAATTGTGCGGAAAAACCTTTCCGTTATCATTTCTAAAATACATAACATCATTAACAACTGCACATAATTTTACTCCCTTTATTTGCAGCGGTTCTTTACCGGCAAGATTTTCAAGCGCAAAATTATTAGATGTATCTGCAGAAAAGCCGGAGGTGTTGCATCCTCCCACACCCGTTGTACCATATTCAACTAAAATACCTACTATTTTTTCGTTGTCTTCAACTAAAATGCTTTCAAGTGCCAAAACCTCATTATCTGACAATGTCCTCATAATATATCCTCCTTAAATAAATGCCGATTTAACGGTATATTAATCCCTGCCTACACCTGACATAAACAGGTAGCGGTTTGCCTTTTCTTTATTTGCAGGTATACCTGGCCTGCCGTTTGTGTAAATATCAACCAGTCGGTTCATTGCGTCGGATACTCCTGCCTCTGCTGCCTGAATATAAAACATAAGTGCGGCTGTCATATCCTTATCACAGCCAAGGGCGTTTTCATAAAAATATCCTACTTGATACATAGCATAGCTGTCGCCGCTGTCCGCCCCACGGCAAGCCCACAAAAATGCCTGCTCTTGGTCTTTTTCGACCGGATAGCCATAGTAATAGGCAGTTACAATATGCGGCATAGCCCCAACGCAGCCACCCTCTGCCGCCAGAAGATACCATGCAAACTGTGCTACGTGTTGCTCACGCAGCTTTTCTGTTATGCCTTCTAAATTCGTTGCCTGCTTCCAGAAAGGAACAGAGGTGTCCTTAAGCGATCTGTCACCCAAAGCCAGAATAGCTTTTTCACTGCCTTTTTCTGCCGCCCTGCGGTAATATTCATCTGCCTTTTCTTCATTGTAAAAATCATTATTTGACGGATTCCCATAAAGCTCTGCATAAAACAGCAGTGCGTCAAGCTGCTCCTTTTCTGCCGCCATTTCAATATATTCAACTGCTTTTTCTTCGTTTTCGGCTGAGGAAAGCTCCATTGCCATATACCAAAGTGCGTCAATACTGCCTTTATCAATCTGCTCCTGTAAAATTTCGGTAACGGGGCGTAGGTCAAAGCCTTCCTTCATACGAGCCTCGGCTTTTTTATCGCCTTGCTTGGCTGCTGCTTCGCACCATTTTTTCGCTTCTGCCGCCTTTACATCATAAAAGCCGTTGTCGTGCATTTCCCAGATAATACGGCAGGCATAATTGCTTCCTTTTTCTGCGGCACGGCGAAGGTAAGCAAGCCCCTCATTTACACTTCTGCCACACCCTAAGCCGTACGCAGTCATATAGCCGATTTCCGCCATAGCCTCGGTATGCTCAAGCTCTGCCGCTTTATAAAGAGGGTACCAGGCTTCGCCCCAGTTTAACTCCTTAATAAGCTCCATTCCCTTTTTATACAGTCTCTCGCCCGCCTCTTCAGCCTTGTGGCAGCAATAGTCCTCTCTGTTCTGAACAGAGCTGCTTGTTGGTACTCCGCGATAACAATGCTGAGCATCTCGCCAACGACCGTCAAGCTCACATAAAAAGCCTTTTCGTACCAGCACATCGTATGCGTATTCACAGTATATGCCCGGATTTACCTGATTTGCTAATCCAAGCTGAATTTTTGCTAAATCTATAATCTGAAAATACGGCAGGGCAAATTCTGCGTCAAACTCATTGCCCAAAGGAAAATCGCCGTCCAGCTCTGCTTCTGCTTTTGCTTCCTCTTCAACCACAGTATCCATAAAAGCCGTATCGCCGCAGAAAGAATCGGACAGTCTAAGTTCTTCCCTATTTTTTATTATTTTAAACGCCTTGTTTATGCGGTCAATAAGCAGCAAGGACATATCCTCTGTTTCGGGGTATTCCTTGGCAATTTTTTTATAGGCAGTAATCCATTCATCACGATTTTTTTCAGCTTTTTCAATGTTGTCAAGCATTGAAATTTTCAACACAAGCTCCGCTTTCATTTACAGCCACTCCTTTCGGCAATTAGTTTTATCACACTATGGCAATGCGAGCCTTAGTAAATTTATGTGTATTCTTTATAACATTTCCTATTTAATATAAAACAAAGCTCTATCGCCTATATTTGTTATTTGCTACTGAATTTCCAGACTGATTGTCAAAGTAATTGTTTCCTCTGTGGGACAGTTGTCGTGTCCGTAAGCAGTCAGCCTTTTCACCACCGTTTTCGGCAGCTCTGCAGCCCTTAGTGTTTCTCCGGCAATGGTTATTTTGTCGCCCTTAACCGCAACGCTGTTCATAAAGCAGGTGTTCTTTGCAGCGTCTGATAAACGGCAGAACGGGTAATCCTTTCCGAGAGAATAAGTACCATTTTTAAACGGAACAGTGCTTTCGGCGGTTTTTGTTAATCCGCCCCCCTCTGCTTTTGCCACAACCTTTATAACAGGCTGAACATATAGGTTGACATCTGCCAACTGCTGTGGTATTGTCCGCCCATAATCCATACAAATTTTCTTTTCTTTGCGACGGTCAAAAGGGTTGACATCTGCCGACTGCTGTGGTATTGTCCGCCCACATTCCATACAAATTTCCTTTTCTTCACGACGGTCAAAAGGGTTGCCGTAATCTCCCCCGATTGTTTCTATGCGGTGCGACCCGCAAAACGGACATATAAACATAACTACTCACTCCTTTTACAATTTCTGTTTAAAAGCCCTTTAACATAATATGGTTATATTTTAGCTTATAAATTTTACTGTCTATGACCTTTCCACCACATAGCTGAATGCGTCATAGCCGGACTTATCTTCATCATAGAACACATATGCATATCCGTCTAAATTATTAAGAAACGGCACGCCGTCAAAATCCAACGGATCGTACTGCAAAAGCAGTGTTGAGTTACCTCCGTTTTCATTTATTACACCGGACGGAACGCCAAGCAGCTTAGTGCCGTCTGCAGAAGGCTCTGCGTAGTGGAAGGTTATAAGCCAGTCATCATTAAGCCCGTCTGAAACAGGCGATTCGACATTAAAATTATCAATAACAGTATCCGGCTCATCGGGGTAATATTCAACCCATACATACAGTTGGTCAGATGGATACATTTCAGCATCAAGAAAGAAATACAGGTAGCCTGTATGGGGCAGGCGATTGTCATAATCAAGCTCCGCTATGTCTGCAAGTCTTATTTGTGCAAGGAATATAATGTCATCGTGAAATCTATCCTTCCACGCACTTGGAACCGTAGGAGCTCCGAAAAACTTACTCTGTGCAAGGTCGTGCTTTCCATCGGATTTTTCGACGGTCATTGAAACAGCATAATGACACAACACCGTTTCATCCTCATAAATCAACCTATAGCAATAGCCGCCGTCCATTGAGCGTGGAATATAAAGCTTGTTTTCGCCTTTTTGAATCACCCATGTTTTATTAAAAGCAGTATTTTTACAATGTAATGTTACAGTAATGCTGTTTTCATCGGCAGCGTCAATAGTAAAGTGCCTTCCGCCTTTAGGGAAATCAAGAACAGCACCGACTGACGGAGCAAAAGCTCTGTTGTCGGTAACACGGGCACTTCTTTCGCCCGTCATTCGGTTAATACCCCATGCTTTTTCTATAATTCTAAGCTTCATTATTATACCTCCGTCCAAAAGCCCTTTATTTCAGCTGTCGGTTACACTTGCAAAACCAATCGGCAATTTGCAAACCGCTGTTATTTATAGGGCATTATTTTTTATACTGCAGCACAAGGCAAAATATGCATAACAGCCTTGTCAATTTGTCTGCACCGGCTGTGCGTTTTATATTAACGCCTGCCGATAAAGCTAAGCTCCTGCTTTCTGTATATATACTACATTATAAAAATGCAATTTTGGTCGCTGTGGCAGCGACATTTCAAGCAATCGTTTTGCAATATGTTTGTATTGTATCATATATATTGCACTTTTTCAATATATTTTCACAAATATGTACAAAACTTTCTTAACATTTTACTAAACACGCCCTTTGCAACAAAGAAAACCTGCGTAGTATATATACTTTTAAGCTAAAAATAAAAGCAAGCGGCAATTACTTATCAGCCGCTTGCTTAAATCAATTTTCTTTTTTCGGTTTTACCCCAACTATTAACACAAAGCCTACATAAAAAGGGCTCGGCACAATGCCAAACCCTTTTGTTTATAAGATTATCCAAGCTCTATCATTTTATCAATACATTTTCTTGCCTTAACCATAGTGTCTTCGTCAAGTACAATTTCTTCTCCGCCTGTACCCGCAACGGTGTTGTATACATCTACAAGCGTGGTAGACTTCATATTTGGGCAGATAAGATTTTTTGACAAAGCGTAAAAACGCTTGTCAGGACATTCATATGACAAATGCTCTGCTATGCTTATTTCTGTTCCGATAACAAATTCCTTTTTATCTGACTGCTTTGCATAATTCATAATTGCAGATGTAGAGCCCACAAAATCAGCAAGTGCAACAACATCCGGCGTACACTCAGGGTGAACTAAAATTTCTGCATTTGGGTACATTTCTCTTGCCTTTTTTGCATCACGTGCAGATACTCTGGCGTGAATAGGACAGCCGCCGCTAAGCAGCTTAAAATTCTTTTCCGGAACCTGCTTTGAAACATAATCCCCCAAATTGCAGTCAGGTATAAACAGTATATTCTTCTGCGGCAGCTTCTTAACAATTTTAACAGCCGATGATGAGGTTACGCAAACATCACAGACTGTTTTTAGGTCTGTTGTAGTATTTATGTAAGCTACAACTGTATAATCAGGGTATTTCTCCTTTACACCCTCTATAAGCTCCTTATCCATTTGCTCTGCCATAGGACAGCCTGCTATAGGATTTGCAAGATATACAGTCTTCTCGGGTGAAAGCAGCTTTACTGTTTCAGCCATAAAGCGAACTCCGCACATAATAACATTTTTGTTTGGTGCTTTTTCTGCCATAACGCTTAGCTGAAAGGAATCGCCTGTAAAATCGGCAACCTCTACAATCTCTCTTGCCTGATAGCTATGTGCCAAAATGCAAATATCTTTTTCTTTTTTTAAGCGAATAATCTCCTGCTGTAGCTCATACATATTCATAGTTCTAACCAATCTCCTTTTGTGTCTTAAACCATTTGCGGCAAAGAACAACGTCGCACAAATAAACTGTGCCTACACTAAAGCCTTAAAAATTTTCTTGCAGAAAAGCGTAGAAAATAACATAAGCAGCCACCATAGCTAAGCCGTAGACTGCGTTAATTCCTATGCATTTAATATATTTTATAATACACAATCAGTCCCCCTTTGTCAAGGTGAATACAGCTATAACTAAAAACCGGAAGGAAATATTGACGAAAGCTAAAGATAGTTTATAATATTAAGTACGGTGGTTATTTTAACAATGCTTTTATGTGTTAAATACTATCGAGCAGGCCAATATTTAATATATCATACCTGTTATGAAAGGATGGTCAATATGAGCAGCAACACTGAAAATACAGTTAATACCATTTTAGAAAGCTACAAAAAGCACGAGCTGATTTGCAGAATTGATGAAGACAACATTGTAAATAAGGACACACTTATTAAAATTGTCGAGGAGCTTCGCCGACTGCTGTTTCCGGGCTTTTTTGATAAAAACAAAGTCCGTTCGGAATATATTAGATACCTTTTGGGCGAGCGACTGGAGTTTATACAGTATAACCTAAAAAAACAGGTCGCCAAGGCCCTTGGCAACAATGAAAGCTGTGCGGAATGTGAGCGTTCGGAAATTCTGGCGACGGCAGACAGGGTTGTAAATAATTTTATCCAAAAAATACCTACTATTCGTGACTATTTGGCAACTGACATTCAAGCCGCATACAACGGGGATCCTGCCGCATACAGTACTGACGAAATAATTTTTTGTTACCCTGGTATGTTTGCAATTACAGTCTACAGAATTGCACATGAGCTTTTTATTATGAATGTACCTATGATACCGAGAATTATTTCCGAATATGCCCACAGCGTCACAGGCATTGACATACACCCCGGTGCTACTATAGGCAAGCATTTCTTTATTGACCATGGCACAGGAGTGGTAATAGGCGAAACCACCATAATAGGCGACAATGTTAAAATATATCAGGGTGTTACCCTGGGAGGCCTGTCTACAAGGAAAGGGCAGCAGCTAAAGGGCGTAAAGCGACACCCGACTATAGGCAACAATGTTACCATATACTCAGGCACCTCCGTACTGGGAGGAGAAACAGTTATTGGCGACGGTGCAACCATAGGAGGCAACGCATTTATTGTAAGCTCGGTATCAGCCGGAATGAAGGTAAGCGTTAAGAATCCTCAGTTGGAGTACAGCCCAAGCCCAAGCCAGCTTAAAAACAGCGAGTACTGGGACTGGGTTATTTAACATTACACTATTATTTTAAATATTTATCCGTTTGGCGGGTTTTTTGAAAAAGGTCAAAGGTCAGGGCAGCCTGAATACAAAAGAAGGCATACAGCTAAAATTCAGCTGTATGCCTTCTTTCTTAATATGTTCCGAAACAAATTATCTTGCTGTAAAGCCGCCAATTCCGTCTAAAAATTATGAAACCGAAATGGCATTTGGTACGCCTGCACCGCTTGGATCACCGTCTGATACTATAGTAACTGTTTGTCCCTCGGCAATGTCATTGTAGGTTAAGCCTGTACCGGAATAGTTAAACTCATACTCACTGCCATCACCAACCATAATTACAACTGTGGAGCCGCCGTGACCTGTAACTGTACCCGTAACTGTGTAATTACCGTTAGAGTCCGGCTGACCTAATGCAGGAGAAGCGTTTGGTGAAGCTGTAGGTGCCTCCGAAGCTGCAACAGGGTTGCCGTTAGCGTCTGTAGCTTTCTGTGTAGGTGAAGTAGCTGACGGGTTTGTAGCGATATTCACCTGGAATGTAGCTGCCTGTGTAGGCTTTGTTGCCTGCTGTGTAGGTTTTGTTGCCTGCTGTGTAGGCTTTGTTGCACTTGTTGGTGCTGCTGTTGGCGCAACTGTAGCTATCGGGGTTGCAGAAGGCTCCGTAGCATCGGACTTTTGGTCATTACCGCAGCCTGCAAAGGTAACAGAAATTACCACAAGCATAATAGCAACTAATATTGCTGTTTTCTTCATTTTTGTCAATCCTCCAAATTAAACAATTTAACACAAAATATTAACTTTACAAAGTAAATAATACATTAAATCCTAAAAAATATCAAGTGTATTTTTTGATTTTGCGGGTGAAAATATGACAGTTACAATAAATTTATAAATAGTACAAATTTTAATAATATTTATGCAATAATTGTGCATATGTCCTACATCTACAGCCATTTGACGGTGTATGCAATATATAGTATTATATACATTAGGGTGAACAAAATGAATTACTTTGCTGAAGATAATATATGGAAATACTTAAAAAATACAGACAAGCCTATTATAATTTATGGAATGGGCAACGGTGCAGACAAGGTTTTAAAGCTGTTTAACCACTATGGCATAAAATGCAGCGGCGTAATGGCAAGCGACAGCTTTGTACGGGGACAAAGCTACAACGGCTTTACTGTGCAAAAGCTAAGCTGTTTCAAAGAAGCCCTTAACGATTTTATTATTGCCATTGCCTTTGGTACGCAGGTACCCGATGTTATCGGTCATATAAGGGAGTTAGAACGCTTGTATGAGGTTGTGGTGCCTAATGTGCCTGTATTTGGCAGCAATATTTTTGACGATGCTTTTCTGCACTCCAACACTGAAAAAATTGAAGCAGCGTATGCTCTTTTAAGCGACAGCCGTTCAAGAGCAGTATTTGAAAATGCTGTAAAATTCTACTACACAGGCAGATTAAAATACTTATGGAATTGCACCGACACTAAGGACGAAATTTTTGACAATGTGCTGAAGCTGTCGCCGACGGAAAATTACATTGACTTGGGTGCATACAGAGGCGACACCCTGCAGGAGCTTATTGAAAGGGCAGGAGGATTTAACCGAGCGGTTGCTCTTGAGCCTGACCCTAAAACATATAAAAAGCTATGTCTGTACATTAATGACAAGCCTAATGTTACAGCCTACCAAAAAACCATTTGGAAAAACGATACTACCCTTTGTTTTAATAACAGGGGCGGCAGAAACTCCACAATAGGCAGCAGCGGCACGCCTGTAGAAGCCACCTGTATTGACACACTGTGTAATGAAATTACCCCTACATATATTAAAATAGATGTAGAGGGGGCAGAAAAGCAGGCCTTGGCAGGCGGCAGAAAGACTATATCTAAATACAAGCCAAAAATGAATATTGCAGCCTACCACACCTTTGAGGATTTATTTGAATTGATGCTTATTGTAAATGCAATTAATCCGGAATACCACCTTTACCTTAGGCACCACCCGTATATTCCGCTGTGGGATACTAACCTCTATTGTGTATAAAGAAAGCAGGAAAACAATATGACAGTTTTTATAGATGCGGACGGTTGCCCGGTAGTAAAGGAAACTGTAAGCCTGTGCAAACGCTACAAGCTAGAGCTTATAATTATGTGCGACACAAACCATATAATCACCTCTGACTACGGACAGGTTATAACTATTGGTGCCGGGGCTGACGCCGTGGATTTTGCACTTGTAAATAAATGCAAGCCCTATGATATTGTTATTACTCAGGACTATGGTGTGGCGGCAATGGCACTAAGTAAAAAATGCTATTGTTTAAACCAAAACGGTTTAATATTTACAAATGACAATATTGAAGGACTTTTATACTCAAGATATGTTACAAAAAAGGTACGAAACAGCTCTGCCAAGCACCACCTAAAAGGGCCGTCAAAACGCAGTAAACAGGATACCTCAAATTTTATACAAGCCTTTGAGAAAATAATAAATCAACACTTAAAAGAGCCTGCAAATGACTAAATGAAGCACCGCAATACATTGGGTGCTCCATTTAGCCTTACTTATTAAAATACACATTTAAAAATTTTTAATATCCCCTACTGCAATAGGGTGTCCTTAAAAGTAAGTATTGAAACCCAACTTTTAAGGCACACCAATATGGAAAAATTGTAGTTGGGGATTATTTTATATCCATACCATAAAAAAGCTTGCTGTATACTCCGGTAAGTTTACAGCAAGCAAACAGGCGGCTTTTACACCGCCTTACTTTTAAACTCCTTCAACAGCCTTACGGTAAATATTAAAGACAAAACACATACTATAAGCTCTGTAGCCACAAAGGACATCCACACGCCGTTTATGCCAAAGGCTACGCTTAGCAGTATTACAGCCGGTATTAATACCACACTGCTGCGAAGTATAGATATAGCCATACCTTGACCGTACTTTGATGTTGCACTTAAAAACGACGCTAAAAACACATTAATACCGTTAAAAAATGTACCTATAAAGTATATTTTTACGCCGATAACGGATATTTCTTTTAGGTATTGGTCTTGTCCGCTAAAAACCTGTACTATTGGTTCTGCAAATACAAAAAGCACTGCATATATTGCCCCTGATATTACCAGAGCTGACACTAAGCCATAACGCAGAAGCTTTTCAAGATGAGTATAACCGCCCTTGCCGTAGTAACCGCTTGCCAATGGCTGTGTTCCTTGGGCAAGACCGTTATATATAGAAATAACCACCAGCACTATATTTGCAATAATACCATATGCAGCTACAGCTGTACTGCCTCCAATGTTCATAAGCACAAGGTTAAAAACCAAAAGTGCTATAGACGACGCAAGCTCTCCTACAAAGGTTGAAAAGCCGTAAATAAGAACATTTTTTAATTCCGAAAATTTAAGCTTAACCTTTTCTATAAAAAATGTGTTTTTCTTTTTTATAAAATGCCTTGAAAGAACAGCAATGCTTATTACAGGCGACATACATGTGGCGAACACAGCACCGAACATACCCATATTAAACGGAAACATAAAAACATAATCAAGCACTATATTTGAAAAGCTGCTTATAAGCATCGCCGTCATAGAAAGCCTTGGACTGTTGTCGTTTCGTACAAAAGCGGTAAGGATACTGTTAAGTATAAAAAACGGCGAAAACAGCATAAGCACCTTTAAGTAAATACTGCACATAGGCAAAGCGTTACCCTCTGCTCCCATTAAAACAGACAAAGGCGTTGAAAAAAACAAACCGGCTATTACAAACACAAAAGCTGCAGCCGCACCACCGTAAAGACTGTGCATAAACGGAATATTGCCGTTTTTGCCGGTTTCTTTTTTTATGGTAAAAACCGTTGCACCACCTATGCCAAGCATAAGCCCTGTACCGTTCATAAGCGTATAAATTGCTATGGCAAAGTTAAGCGCCGCAAGCCCGTCTGTACCCAGCGCCTGTGCTACAAAAAATGTATCAGCCAAAATATAGCAGGATAAGCCTATCATTCCCGCTATGTTCAATCCTGTATACTTAAAAAAATCCTTTAGCAAGCTGTTCAATTTGCAAACCTCCAACAATAATTTCACATAATAAAAAAGCACCTGTACGCTCCTTCAAAGACCTAACGGAACGCCTTAGGTGCATAGATTTTACCCGGTGGCAAAAATACTCCTGCTATCGCAGGGAGTATTATAACATATAACCGAATCTATTACAACCTTAGTTATATGTCAAATTTAACAATATACAGCTTTATGCTTAAATACCCTGTGTATACAAAGCAGGACGAAAAACCCCCTATGCAAAGCACTGCACAGGGAGTTTGTTTTTGATAGCTATTCAGCCATTGCTTCTATTCTTTTTTTACGCTTTTCCTTGTTCTGCTTTTGTGTCTTTATAACCTTCATTCTCGAGAATTCTTCTCTTTCCATTTCGTCCAGAGCGTCGGTTATAAACTTAACATTCTCTTCAAACCGAGGAATCATAATATTTTTAAGTGCGTTTGCACGCCTTTGTGTAGTTTTAATAGCAACAGCCAGTCTATAAACACTATTCTCAATTTCGGCCAGGTCGGCAGTCAGCTTTTTAACCTGAACAAACTTAAACCTTGCATTATCAAGTACATTGTTTGTTGTATACATACCGTAGTCAAGAGGCAGCCTTGTGTCGTCACAATTAATTGTAACAATGGGAATTTCTACACCCATTACGCTTCTGTATGAAAGCTGCAGCGAATTTTCCACAGGTATTGAGTTTGCTCTGGCACTGTTAAAGCCAATGGTAATATTGGCTGTTTGCAAGCTAAGGTAAGCCTCGCTGTATGCGTCATCAATTTTATTTTGAATTTCGTTAGCCTTGTCAATAAGAGTCATCATTTCACGAATTAAAATGTTTCTCTTTTTGTCCATAAGGTCATAACCAACCTTAGCAAGAGCCAATGACTTTTTAGTGTTTATTAAGTTACCCTTTGTAGCAACAGCATTGTTTGCCATTTTCTCTCACCTACCCTTTCAAAGACAATATTCAAAATTATTCCTTAGGGGCTGTTTCGCCTTCAGCCTTTGCAGCCTCTTTTTCTTCGATATTTTCAATATAGTGAGCATTTAGTGTTTCATCGTCTACACGGTCAAGCTCATTCTTTGGCAGGTGGGAAAGCAGCTCCCAGCCAAGGTCTAGGCTTTGTTCAATAGTTCTGTTGGCCTTTGGTCCCTGGTTTACAAACTTATCCTCAAACAGCTTGCCAAACTTAATGTACTTCTTGTCAATAGCAGACAGCTCCTCCTCACCGATTACCGATGACAGCGAACGAGCGTCCATAACCTTTGCATACGAAGCAAACAGCTGGTTAGCAAGAGCCTGGTGGTCTTCTCTTGTAAAGCCCTTACCTATGCCGTCCTTCATCAAACGGGAAAGTGACGGCAGTACAGATACAGGCGGATATATGCCCTGTCCCTGAAGACCTCTGTCAAGAACTATCTGACCCTCTGTAATATAACCTGTAAGGTCAGGAATTGGGTGAGTAATATCATCATTAGGCATTGTCAAAATAGGAATCTGTGTAACAGAGCCTGTTTTGCCCTTTACCATACCGGCACGCTCATATAGTGAAGCAAAGTCGGAATACAGGTAACCAGGGAAGCCCTTTCTGCCCGGAATTTCACCCTTTGATGTACTAAACTCACGAAGTGCCTCGGCATATGAGGTCATATCTGTCATAATAACAAGTACATGCTTGTTTTGCTCAAAGGCAAGGTACTCGGCAGTAGCCAACGCACACTTTGGTGTAAGAATACGCTCTATGATAGGGTCGTTTGCAAGGTTAAGAAACATTACAACCCTCTGCAGTACGCCCGACTCCTCAAAGCTCTTTTTAAAGTAGTCGGCTACATCGTTTTTAACACCCATTGCGGCAAATACAATTACGAAATCCTTGCCGTCGCCGTCGGCAATTTTTGCCTGACGAACAATCTGAACAGCAAGCTCATTATGGCTCATACCTGAGCCGGAGAATATAGGCAGCTTCTGTCCACGAATAAGCGTCATTAGTGTGTCTATTGTAGAGATACCTGTGTTAATATAGTTTTGAGGATATATACGAGATACCGGATTAATAGGAGAACCGTTAATGTCGCACATTTTCTCAGGGAAAACATCACCCAAGCCGTCTATCGGCTCACCTGAGCCGTTGAAAACACGACCAACAATTTCAGGTGACATAGGCATTTCCATAGGGTGACCTGTCAGTCTTGTTCTTGTATTTGTTAAAGAGATTGAGCGAGTACCCTCAAAAACCTGTACTACAATACGCTCACCCTCCATAGTAACGATTCTGCCCTTACGAACAGTGCCGTCATCTAAACGAATGTCCACAACCTCATCGAAGAAAGCGTCCTTTACTCCGTCTATAACTATAAGGGAACCGTTTATTTCTTTAACGCCCACATAATCTATAATCATTGGTGTTTACCTTCTTTCAATGAATTTATGACTGGACTGCAGTAATCTCTGCAATCTTTTCATCAATTTCCTTTATGTACTCGTCAAACATTTCAAGCTTATTGTTTGGAATGTCGTACTTCATTTTCAACAGCTTGTCAAACAGACCTGCCTCAAGCACACGGCTAATAGGAATATTAGCACTTACAAGGTGCTTTGCACGATCATACAGATGAAGAATTGTCTTCATCATAAGCAGCTGCTTCTCTATGGTTACATATGTATCGTCCGGGTGGAAAGCATTCTGCTGCAAATAGCCTACTCTGATAACCTTTGCAATTTCTATTGTCAGCTTTTGGTCGTCAGGCAAAACATCTGCACCAATAAGCTTAACAATTTCCATAAGCGAGCTTTCTTCCTGCAGGATTGTACTTATACTGTTACGGCACTTAATAAATTCCTCGCCGTAATTTTTAACGAACCAATCGTCAAGGTCTGTAAAATACTCACTGTAGCTTCCTATCCAGTTAATAGCCGGATAGTGTCTTGAGTAAGCCAAGGACTTATCAAGTGCCCAGAAGCAGCGGATAAATCTCTTTGTGTTCTGTGTAACAGGCTCGGAGAAGTCACCGCCCTGTGGAGAAACCGCACCGATAATTGTTACAGAGCCTTCGCCGTCACACAAAGGAGTTACACGGCCGGCACGCTCGTAGAACTCAGCAAGTCTTGAAGGCAAATAAGCCGGGTAACCTTCCTCGGCAGGCATTTCCTCCAAACGACCTGAAATTTCTCTTAGAGCCTCTGCCCAACGGGAGGTTGAGTCAGCCATAATAGCTACATCGTAGCCCATATCTCTGTAATATTCTGCAAGTGTAATACCGGTATAAATAGACGCCTCACGAGCTGCAACAGGCATATTTGATGTATTTGCAATAAGCACTGTTCTGTCAGTCATAGGACGATTATTTTTAGGGTCTATCAAGGCTGAAAATTCGTCAAGAACCTGGCTCATTTCGTTGCCACGCTCACCACAGCCTACATACACGATAATGTCAGCGTCACACCACTTAGCTATCTGGTGCTGAGTCATAGTTTTACCTGTACCAAAGCCGCCCGGTACAGCAGCTGTACCGCCCTTAGAAACAGGGAACAGTGTGTCTATAACTCTTTGTCCTGTAATTAGCGGAATACTTGGTGCAAGTCTTTCCTTTACAGGTCTTGCTGTTCTGATAGGCCACTTTTGGCACAGTGTAAGCTCATAGTCCTCGCCGCTTTCAAGCTTTAGGGTAACTATACAGTCCATAAGCTTGTACCTGCCGTTTGGCTTTACGCTTGTAACTGTACCGCTTACCCTCGGCGGAACAAGAAGTCTGTGCTCTATAACAGGCGTTTCCGGCAAGGTAGCATATATCTGACCGGAGGTCAGCTTGTCGCCAACCTTAACCTTTAGGGTTACATCCCACTCCTTGTCCATATCAAGTGATGGTACTGCAACGCCTTTTGAAATAAAGGCACCGCTTTTTTCTGCAATAGCACCCAGCGGACGCTCGATGCCGTCAAAAATATTTGTAATAATTCCGGGACCCAAAAGAACATTCATTGGTGCACCTGTACCTACTACAGGATCGCCCGGCTTTAGGCCTGATGTTTCTTCATAAACCTGAATTGTAGTCATTTCGTCTGTAATAGTGATAACCTCACCAACCAGCTTTTCTTCGCCTACATAAACCATCTCCATCATGGAGAAGGCTTTTGTTTTAAGTACGGTAACAACAGGACCGTTTATACCGTACACAACATTCTGATTTTCCATTAAAATCATTTCCTCTCTTATGGAGTCTGCTTTACCTTACCTGCAAATCGGAGTTGGTGTAGAACCAATCTCTTTGCTCCTGCAGCTTTGTGTCCAGTGTTTTATCAACCGCTATCTTCTTTTGCGGGCAATATACTCTAAATCCGCCTACAGTAATATCTGCAGCCTCTTTTATTGTACATTTTCCCTTAAAGGCTTTTGCAAGCTTATTTGCAATAGCGGCATCCTTTTTAGCTATACAAAGCTCTATATCGTCCTTGTCAAAATACTGTGCACACTCCTGTGCATAGCCGACAAGCTTTTTTTCGTATTCCGGCGTACCGGTATATTCCTGCAATTTAGCAGTAGCCTTGGCGAAAATCTCCTCGGTAATCTGCTGGCGTTTCTTAAACACCTCTAAATTACCCTGAGCCTCCTTTTTAGCCAGCTCTGCGGCTATTGAAGCTCTCATTGCGTCCTGCTCTTTATGAATAAGGTTATATGCGTCACGCAGACCTTCTTCTTCTGCCTGCCGCATAACTCTTTGTTCAAAGTCCTTTGTTTCGCTTTGCAGAGCGTCACGCTGCTGCTGTGCAAACTTTTCAATGGCAGCAAGGAACTTGCTTTCGTTGTCGCCTACACTTTTGTTAGCAGGTTTGTCGTTAGCCATAACGGTAACTCCTCTCCCTAATTATAGTTTAATACCGATAGCATCCTGTACATATTTTGTAATTGAATCCTTAGTACGACCGTTGCCGTGTCTGTCGGGAATTTCAACTATTAAAGGATGTGAACGGTTCAGCTTTAAATCATAGATAAGCTCCGGGCAAAGGGATACCAAACGCTCGGTCATAAGCACCACCGCAATATCCTCGGTATCCATTGCCTGCTTGAGTGCCTTGCGGACCTCAGGCTCTTCGTGAACAACTACGCCCTCTATTCCGGCAAGTCTCATTCCAAGCTGAGTATCCACATTGTCACTTATTAAATAAAAACGCATAATCCCACCGTCTTTTTATGTATGTGTTTATTAGCACTTTGTGTAGATAAGAATTGAGATAAGCAAACCATAGATAGCAACACCTTCACCAAGTACAACGAAGATAAGTGCTCTACCAAATGCCTTAGGATCCTCTGATGTTGCACCGATAGCTGCAGGAGCTGCACCTGCAACGGCAATACCGGCACCTACACAGGCAATACCTGTTGAAGCTGCACAAGCAAGCAGACCTAAGCCGTTTGATGCTGCGTCGGCAGCTGCTGCTGTATCAGCGGCGCCCCTGCCATAATTGGGAATGCTGCACAGCAAATTAGTACAGCTGCAAATGAAAGCATTTGAATTAATACTGATTTCTTTCTCTTAGCTCCACGGCTAACAGCCTTTTTAACAACCAATGCTGATGCAAGAATAAAGATGATAGGTAATAATAGTACTAGAAATTCCATAATAATAATCCTCCGAATTTTTTAATTTTTATTCTAAGCCCTTCGGCTATAATAAATTAATTAATGTCCGTTATTTTGTGTTTAATCTTTTTAGTACAACCGGATTATACGGTCTGCCTGCACCGCTGTAGAAGCGGCTGAACATCTCATAAAACTCCAAACGCAATGTCTGAATTGATACAAGCAGTCCCTCAAGACCTATAACAAACAGGTTGCCGATAACAAGAACCAAAATACCGCCAATGCCAGGCAAGCCGCCTACCAAATCTATAAGCGTAAATACAACAATCATCATTCCGGCGTGTACCATTACAAAAGCACCCACTCTTAGGAATGACATTGTATTTGAAAGGTAAGAAAGAACAACCTCAAACATTTCAAATGCATTTTGTACGCAGTAGTCGCCCCATTTTTCAGGCTTCCAGTCCTTTTTGCCCTCTGCCATTTTTCCCAGCGGCTCTGCAAGGAATATAAGCACAAGAGGTAAAATAATAAGCAGCGGAATGGTTAGGAAGTTAAACAGATTTACGCCAAGGGCAACCATACAAACAATGCCCGCACAGATAAATCCGTAAAGCACTAAGCCCGCCACACCGTTAGAGCCAAACAAAGCACTTGCCAGGTTGCCCTGCTTCAGCGATGAGTAAATGTTCAGGCACATTGCAAGCATTACCAGGAAAATGCCTATTGCTACAGACGCTAAAATAACATCTATGATATTGTCGCCCATAACATCTACAGGCTTTTCTTCTAAGCCAAACAATGCTTGGTACATTCCGTCAAAGGCGTGTTCAAAGCCGAAGCACGAACCAAACAGTATGCCAAACAGCGACGAACATATACCGCAAGGTATAAGCACCTTGCCAACCTTTAGGCCCTTTAGCTTATACATAAGCGCACCTGCTATTGCAAGCACTATACCGTGACCAAAGTCGCCAAACATTGCACCGAACAATATGGTATATGTTATGGCAACAAAGGTTGTAGGATCCATTTCGTTATATTTTGGAACACCGTACATATCCACATAGAATTTATACGGCTTTGCAAACCAATTATATTTCAGCTTAATAGGCGGTGATTTTTCCAGCTGGTGTATAGCCTCATCTGTTGTATACTCCAAACTTTTTACCTTATCAAGCTTTTTAGTAACCTCATCAATTATATCGCTTGGCAGCCAGCCGCAAATAATGAAGCTGTCTTTGTTGCCTTTGTAAAGCATTACATTTAACTTTACATTTTGATAAATTGCCTTTTCGGTTAATTTCGTATAATATTTCATACTTTCGCTGAAATTCGCCTCAAGAAACTTGCTTCGCTGCTTTTCTGCTTCCTGCAGCTCTGCTTCAAGCTTTTGCTTGTTGCGCTTCAGCGTTATAATGTACTGCTCAGGTGTACCGTCAATATCGGAGGCATCGTATTTTTCAAAGAACAGGCTTGAAAAAATTCTGTCTACTTCCTCTGCCTCGTCTACAGGCGCCATATAAACACCCCAACAGTATTCCTTGTCAACAGCCGACTCAAAAAACATTACATAGGGATTGTCCTTATAATCCTCTTTAAGTCTTCGCATACTGTCTAAAGGAATTCGTCCGAAGTTAGGCTTGATATACTCACACGCTCTTACACGCTTCATATCAATCTTAACTCCTAAAAAATGTGATGTCTGTTCAATACTTTTCACACATTGCTCAATTGCCTGCTTTTTGTCTGAAACCTTTACCGAATGTTGGTCAAGCTGTTGAATAAAGCTGCTGCAATACTCAAGCAGCTTCTCGTCGGTAGGCTCAAATTTTTTTATATCTGCAAGCTCAGGCTCAATATGTGCAGCTGAAAGTGAATTATCAAATTCTGACAGCAGCTCAGAATACTTATTTTGCTCTGACATTGCTGCAAAATTTTCGGTATTGGAATAAAAGCTTGTTACGGGCTCAGGCTCAAAGGCTTGAGAATCACCCAGAATTTTTATCGCCCTGTCCAGGTCGTCTTTCAGTCCAATAATGCTAATCACTTTCATAGGAGAAACGGACATTTCACTTCCTCCCTTCTTAATTTACAGTATCGTAAAATAATTAACATTAATATATAAGCAGGCTCTTAACCTTTTCGGCGTCTACGCCGTAACGCACGCCCTCTATTATATGAATAATGTTATCAACCTCGGTTTCTGCCAGTGCATGGTACGCTACCAAAACAACCGAAGGATTTACCGAAAAATACATTTGCTTGTGGCTTTCCTCGTACAAAGCCCTGCGTGGTATTTCACTGGTATAGCTGTACTCAAGCCTGGAAATACACCTGCCTGCCATAGTTTGCTGCATAATGGCAAAAAGCTCTTTAGAATCCTGTGCATTGCACAAGGCCTCAAGCTGCCTTGCCTTCAGAGAGCCAAAAGGAATTAACAGCTTTTTAATTTGGTCAGGCTCCAGCTTATAATACTTCTTTACGCGCAGCACTCTTGTGAAATTACGCAAATCAATATTTGTATCAAATATTTTTTTTAGTGCGTCGTGCTCTGCGCCCTTTGTTTTATCAACTATTTCATAAACGGTTTTAAACAAATGGAACAAAAGTACATTTTCGACTGTCATTATGTCTATACGCTCTCCGCTTTTAGGCTTGTATGGTGCCAGCAGCTTGGCGTATGCCGATTTGCCCAAAACATTTAGAAATTCATCGTAATTGTTTGTGTTAGACAGTGCCGCAAAATTAATTGAAGACACCCTTAAGAAATATTTCGGCAGTGTACTGTAAAACTCATGAGGATTACCGCTGTTGAGCATCGTAAGGAAATTCATTATCTGGTTAATTTCCGCCCTCATAATGGTGTATTTGGAAAAATCCTCTCCTACTGTTACCTCGTACCTGCAAAGAGATTCATAGTCCTGAAACAGCTGCTGCTTAAGTGCAGACTCAAGCTGTGTTCTATGTACATCCCGTTCACTCAGCTTATTAAGCATTGGTGCATACTTTTCGTAGCCCTTTAGGCACGACAATATTTCCGGTACAGAATTACAGCCAAGCAGTTTAGCGTAGTCATTTTCCTTCAAACGCTTGCCATACATAGCTCTTGCCTTTGAAAAAATGGCATTTGACGCATATGATAATGCCACACCTATCCCTCCTTGTTTGAGATGAATAAAAAATCAAGAATTAATAACGTTGTCAACAATAGCGTCAATCCATTGACTTCCCTTTTGAGCGTAAGCCTTTTCAAGCCGTTCCAGGCATTCCTTTTGCTTAGCTTCAAGCTCCTGCCACTTCTTTTCGGCGGCAGCACGCTCAACAACCTCGTTCTTTTTTATTCTAACTCTTGCACGGCTGATGTAATCATTATAGATGTCGTCTTTTTTCTTGGCTATCTTTTTATAAGAATCAGCCTTTCGCTGCTCCGCCTGTTTATTCTCAATACGAACCTTTTCGTCCATATTGACAATTTTAGACAACATATCCTGCATTTAATTACCTCCATCCATAATAATATTAATAAGCACAATTAAAGCATTTTCAGCGGTTATAACCGCAGTAAATACTTATCCTCTTATTGGTTATGATTTTACCACTAGTTGCCGTTAATTTCAAGCATAATCGGCAACCTTTAGCGACCGTTGGTTATAATTATAACCATTGTGCAATTAATTATGACCAATTTAAAAAATTTGCTACATAATTACCCTGTGTAATGAATTATACACAGCAACAAATGAAATTTCAACCAACAAAAGTTGCATTTTATGTAATAAACACACCTATTTCGGCGTGTTTGCCTTATTATAGCACAACTTGCATAACAAAAAAATGCAAAAAAAAGAAGCCCGCACACGGCGGGCATTCTTCTTTTTTTATATATTAAAAGGGAGATAAAAATGAAATTTTCTAAATTGCTTTACTTATCCTATGCCTATATATTACTATGTATATTTGTACAAAATATTAACATCTGATAAACATAAAATTAATAATTCCCGAACTGTTTTTTAACAGAGGCGGGCTTACAAA